>FWPU01000855.1_pt1 | contig 96338 bp, 80 predicted proteins | sample 2228361 | NCBI WGS metagenome assembly FWPU01 (sample SAMEA103939777, study PRJEB20133) | metagenome | reverse complement strand
GGCTTCACCTACACCATAAGCCTCCTCACGGTGGCCTTTACCAACACCTCCCGGAACGCCACCTCCTACCTCTGGGACCTGGGCGATGGGGCCACTTCCACGGAGACGAACCCCGTGCACACCTACCCCGCCGCCGGCACCTATACCGTTGTCCTCTCGGCAACCGGCCCCTGTGGTGTAAGGACAGCCTCCGCCGTCCTGAGGCTGGAGGCCGGGCCGCCGCAGTGGCAGGTCTATCTGCCGCTGGTGATTAGGCGTAGCCCGTAATTGGACGCGGGGGGCGCAAGTACACCGGCTTGCGCCCCCTTGGGGACTCGGCAGTGCGGGGCTGAGACTCCTTCTCGCCTCACGGGCGCGGGCACGCCGGCTGCCCTCCCCGGGGGGACGCTAGAAGTTGCCCTGCAGGAAACTCCCCAGCGTGGCCCATTCCTCTAGGGAGATCGTCTCCGGCCGGCGGCGTGGATCTATCCCGGCCGCCTCCAGTGCGGCGACCACTTCCTCGCGGGGACGGCCCAGACCGGTGGAGAGCGTCTTTCCGATCTGTTGTCGGGGGTGGGCGAAGGCGGCGTGTGCTAGGCGAAAGAAGGCTTCCGGAGGCATGGACATGGGAGATTGTGGATACACCTCCAGCCGCATTACGGCCGAGTCCACCTTGGGGATGGGGTAGAAGCAGCCGGCCGGCACCCGGGCCACGATTTCCGGCTGAGCATAGTATTGTACGGAAAGGGCCAGCAGGCTCATCTCCGGCGGAGAAGCGGTGATACGTCGAGCTACCTCCCATTGCACCATCACCACCAGACGCTCCGGCCTCGGCTGCGCCTCCAGGAGGTGACGTAATGCTGCCGAAGTGATGGCATAGGGCAGGTTGGCCACAACCCGGTAAGGAGACAAGCCCATCAGTTCGCCCGGAGCGACCCTAAGGATGTCGTTTTCCAACAGGGTAAAATGGGGGAAAATGGGAAAACGCCCCCGAAGCCAGGCACAGAGCCGCCGGTCTATTTCCACGGCTACCACCCGGCCGGCCCGCCGAAGGAGCTCTCCGGTGAGCACGCCTAACCCGGGCCCTACTTCCAGCACGGCATCGTCCGGCAGAAGCGCGGCCGCCTCCAGGATACGGATCAGAGCGGCCGGCTCCACCAGGAAATTCTGCCCAAGCCGTCGGCTGGAGCGCACTCCCAGGGTGGCCAACACGTCTCGTACCCCCTGTCGGGTAGCCAGTTTCAGCGTCTCTGGGTCCAGATCGGCAAGCATCTCACGCTTTCCTTTGCCGGGCGGGCAATGTCCAATGTACCCTGTCCTGACCACTTTGTCAAACACCTTTTGCTTCATCGGCCGTGGAATGCCCCCGGGGGCAAGTTGCCAGCAGGCCGGTTTCGTGGTAGACTGAACCTGGCAGTGCCAGGAAGATATGCGGAGGCCAGGCCGTGCATGTGCTTCACGTGATTCAGGGTTACCATCCCTGGACAGGTGGCTCGCAACGCTTCTTTCAGGAAATCTCCGAGCGCCTGGTTGCGGAAGGGCATCGGGTGACGGTACTCACCACGGAGGCCGGCGAACTCGAACACTTCTGGATGCCCGGCCGACGCACGTTGGGGCCGGCCCAGGAAACCGTGAACGGGGTTCAGGTCCATCGCTTCCCGGTCCGGCGCCGCCTGGATCGTGCGTTCTTCTTCAGCCTATACCGCCGGCTGATGGCGGAGATTTCCAGCCTGCCGGTGGATACGACGGCGCTTTTGCGACGCCTGGCTTGCTTCACCCCCCAACTGCCCGAGTACGAAAAGTTCCTGGCCCAGACAGACGCTTCCTTCGACGTGGTCCATGGGGCCAACATCACCCTGGACTTTATGCTTTCCCCGGCCCTGGCCTTTTCCCGGAAGCGCGGAATTCCCTTCCTGATCACCCCTTTTACCCACCTTGGCCTGGCCGGCCAACGGCGCGTGCGGCGCTATTACACCATGCGCCATCAACTGGACATCCTGCGCCGGGCCGACGCCGTCATCACCCAGACGCCGATCGAAAGGGAGGGCCTGGCGGCGCTGGGAGTATCCAGAGATCGGCTCTTCTGTACCGGCGCAGGCATCAACCCGGAGGAAGTAACCGGCGGGGATGCCCGACGCTTCCGCCGGCGGTATGGATGGGCGGGTCCGCTGGTCCTTTACATCGGCGTTCTGGCCTATGACAAGGGCACCGTACATCTTATCGCGGCCATGCAGCGGCTCTGGGCCAAAGGGCGGCCGGTCCATCTGGTCCTGGCCGGCCAGGCCATGTCCCCCATCCAGACCTACTTGAAACGTCTGTCGGCCGAACGCTTCCCGTACCTGCACTACCTGGGGCCGACTTCGGAGGAGGAGAAAAAAGACCTGCTGGCTGCCGGTAACCTCCTTTGTCTGCCCTCCTGCACCGATTCCTTCGGCATCGTCTTTCTAGAGGCCTGGGCCAACGGGATTCCGGTCGTTGGGGCACGGGCCGGTGGCATCCCGGCCGTCGTGGATGACGGCGTGAACGGCCTTCTCGTGCCGTTCGGCGATGTGGAAGCGCTGGCCCAGGCCATCGCCCGCCTGCTGGACGATCCGGTGCTGGCGCGAGAGATGGGCCGGCGGGGAAAGGAGAAAGTGGAACGGGAGATGACCTGGAGCCACGTCTACCGTCGTGTGCGTCATGTCTATGGGCTGGTCTGCGGCCAGTAGAGGGCTTGCATCGGACGAGCAGAAAATGGGCAAAATCCTTTGTGCCATTCGGGGAGGCCCGGAGGGCTACCCCACCCAGGACCGGGCGATCGCCCTGGCCCAGGAACAGGGCGATGAATTGCTTTTCCTGGTGGTTCTGGACCCCTCGTTTCTGGGGGTGCCGGCCGCCTCCCCCGGTCTGGACATGCGGGCGGCGTTGCTGCGCCTGGGCCATGCCCTTTTGAAACGGGCGACGGAACGGGCCCGGCGGGCCGGCCTGACCGTACGCGTGCTCCTCCGCGAAGGCTCTCCCCGGGAGCAGATCAAGGCCGTAGCCCGGGAGGAAAGGGTGACCACCGTGATTCTGGGGCACCCCCGGGGAAAATATGACCAGTTTATTGCCGCCGATTTGGCGGTTCTGGCAGCGGAGATCGCCAAGGAAACGAGCGCTGAGGTGCGAATTCTCTAGGAGGTTTTGGGATAACTATTGACAGGAAGGGGCATGTGTGGTAGAATGGAAGCATAAGAAATGGAGGGCGGAGACCCAAGGTTGGGGTCTCGATGGCGACGGCATGGGGGGAAAACCGTCGGTTTCGGCGATGATTAATTCGGCGCGGAGCGCCCCAGGGTCTCCATGGCGACGGCATGGGGGGAGAACCGTCGGTTGCGACATGGAATCTGCGACAGAGGCGGGGAGGAAAGGAACGAAGGGACAACAGAAAGGAGGTGGAAGCCACTTGCGTAGATAAAACAAATGTGCTATCATAGAAATGGCGTGCGATAAGCGGGGGGCGATCCGGAGGGTCGCCCGTAGAGGAGGAAACAGCGATGGATGAGCAGCGGGCAAAGGCATTGTCGGCGGCGATCAATCAGATCGACCGCCGCTTCGGGAGAGGCTCGATTATGCGGATGGGCGAAGCGGTGGAGCGGATGGAAGTCTCGGCGATCCCCACCGGTTCGATCGCCCTGGACCTGGCCCTGGGAGTGGGAGGCGTTCCTCGGGGACGGGTCACGGAGATCTTTGGCCCCGACGCCTCGGGCAAAACGACGCTGGCCCAGCATATCGTGGCCGAAGCGCAGCGGATGGGCGGCGTCGCCGCTTACATTGACGTGGAACACGCCCTGGACCCCAAGTACATGGCCGCCTGCGGCATCAACCTGGACGAACTCCTGATCTCCCAGCCGGACACCGGCGAGCAGGCACTGGAGATCTGCGAGGCGCTGGTGCGAAGCGGGGCGGTGGACGTGGTGGTGATCGACTCGGTGGCGGCGCTGGTGCCTCGGGCCGAACTGGAAGGCGACATGGGCGACTCCTTGCCGGGTTTGCAGGCCCGACTGATGTCCCAGGCGCTGCGCAAACTCTCCGGAGCCATCAGCAAATCCAAGACGGCGGTAGTCTTTGTCAACCAGTTGCGCTCCAAGATCGGGGTGATGTTCGGCAACCCGGAGACGACCTCCGGGGGGCGGGCGCTCAAGTTCTATGCCTCGGTGCGTCTGGACATCCGCCGGCTGGAGTCGATCAAGAAGGGCAACGAAGTCATCGGCAGTCGGGTACGGGTGAAGGTGGTGAAGAACAAGGTGGCTCCGCCCTTCCGCCAGGCGGAATTCGACATCATCTACAACGAAGGTATCTCCAAGGAGGGCAACCTTCTGGACGTTGGCGTGGACATGGGGATCGTGACCAAGACCGGTTCGTTCTATTACTTCGGCGAGGGGCGGCTGGGGCAGGGGCGCGAAGGAGCGCGAGAATATCTCAAGCAGCACCCGGAGGTTGCCCAGGCCATCGAGCGCGAGATCCGGGCCAACGCCTCCACCCTGCCGCCGACGGTCACGGCCGGCGGGGAGGAGCTTGAGGAGGAAGAAGAGGAGTATCCGGAGGAATAAAATCGAGACCCGGGATGGCCGGACTTGGGGCGCGGCGGCGCCGCACCCGTACAGCGAGATCGTAGGGGTGTGGTACGGCCACACCCGATTCCAGGCCGGCCGTCCGGAGTAGGAGTAGGGATGGGCAATGAGCGCGGAGATCTGCCCGATTTGCGGGGCATCCCTGGCCGATGAGGTAGGGGTGCGGCGCCGCCGCGCCCGTAGGAGGACTATCCTGGACGCCAAGCGGCAGGGGATGGCAGATGCCCAGATCGGGGCTCGTTTTGGCATCTCTTTTCACCACCTAGAGCGGATCATCACGGAAGCCTGCGGGACCAATGTTAGCCTTCTGGGACGGCCCAAGCGGTGCAAAGCCCTGGAACCGCAGAATTTTCAAGAAGAGACCGCAACGGTCTGGAGTTTCAAACAACGAGGAAACTGGGCCACCCACGACGGGCGTTACCGGGGAAACCGGTCCCCCTATATTCCCCGCAACGTCATCCTGAAGTACTCACGTCCAGGCGACACCGTTCTGGACTATTTTGTCGGCGGCGGAACGACGGCGATCGAGGCGAAACTCCTCGGCCGGCGATGCATCGCCCGAGATATCAATCCGGAGGCCATCGCTCTGACCCGGAATAACCTGGATTTCACCGTCTCCTTCCCAGGGGAAATCGATGAGCCGGAAGTGTCCGTCGGAGATGCGCGGTCTCTGCCGGGTATTCCTGACGAGAGTGTGGACCTAATCTGCGCCCATCCACCCTACGCCGGCATCATCAACTACAGCATAGGACTGGAGGGTGACCTGTCCCGCTTGTCCCTTCCCGAGTTCCTGGCCCAGATGGGCCAGGTGGCTCGGGAGAGTTACCGGGTGCTGAAGCCTGGTGGTCAGTGCGCCATCCTGATCGGCGATGCCCGTCGTGCCAAGCGCGTCGTTCCCGTCGGTTTCCCGGTCATCCGGGTTTTTCTAGACGTGGGGTTCAAGTTGCACGAACTGGTCATCAAACGCCAGCACAATTGCAAAACGACCGGTTTCTGGTATACCCGCAGCATCCAGCACAATTTTCTCCTCCTGGCCCACGAATATCTGCCGATCTTCGAGAAGCCGGCCTCGACGGCGACCGGGATGGAGCAACCCGATGAGGCCATCTCTTTTCCCTCCTCGCTCAACCTTGGCTTGGTCGAGGGGATCCCAGAAAATCGCTCCGAGACGACGACGGTCTGGATGCTTCCCTCTGAAGCGTTGTCCACCCAGGTATTGCGTAACCTCTTGCGACGTTTTGGAGTGTCGGGCACAAAGTTCGCCAAAGTCCTCCCGGGTGCGGGCGATAGAGATCGGTTATCGTGGGGGAGTGGCATTGCCACGCCCCTGTCCCTCCTCTACGTCCGTTCGCCCGAACGATTGGAGACGGCAGAGGAGGTGTTCGGATACCGGAAGTTCATCAACCAGGTGGCCGGACAAGCACAGGAGGTTCTACCCCAGGGGGGCACACTGGCTATAGAGACCAGAGATGTCCGGCTGGGGGAAATATGGCCTATGGGATTGCTCCTCTGGGAAGACATCCACCGCCAGGGTGGATATGCCAACAAAGAGATCGTGATCATCATCCCGGAAACGGCGAGGAAAGGAGTCGAAGAAGGTCTCCCCCCTGGAGATTGTGCACCGTTATTTGCTCGTCTTCACTCGGATCTGAAAGGAGGACCCGATGCGCCCACTTGCTGCAGGCCAGACCTGGCGGGGCAAAACGATCCTGGAAGTGGTACAACTCTCCAACGGATGGCAACTTCTAAAAACGAAAAACCACAAGTCCTCGAACGATTTTCTGGTACGAGTGATCTTCTCAGAGCGGCCCCTTCGCTTCATGACGCCCAAACATGCCCATTTCGCCACAGGCTTCTACGGAAAGATGTGCGCAGATGCGAGCAAGGCGCTGGCCGTGCTGGAGGCTATCAAGGCCGTGTGGGATGGAGAGGACCCGAATGCCGTGTTGCTGTCTTACCAGGGGCAGACGGGTGGGTTGCCTGGACACCCTCTGGAGTATATCCTTTAGGCAATGCGCTGGATCCTGGAGCAGGAAGATGCCAACTTCCAGGGCCGCCCCCAGAGCAGGCAACAACGGCTGAACGATATTTTGGGCAAGTGTGGTTGGCAAGTTCCTGCGGGACGTGAGGGAGGCCAATTGGCTATGGCGCTTCTTTGCGAGATAGCCAAGGGGACACATCCCGTAGAGGCGTTGCATCGGGCGGGCTTGCGGATCTAGACGGCCGGCCGTCTACCGAAAACCGATGGTGAGCGATAGGGTGTGAGCCGTGCAGGAGAAAATTGTCTATCCGGACATTGCCAACCTGCTTCCTTCCCTTCGGCAAACTCCCACGGCCTCGCTGGACCTGGTCGTCCTGATCACCGGGGCATGGCCATCGCCCCGCCTGGACGAACTGCGGGCGTATCTGGACGAATGCGGGCGCGTTCTGCGGGAAGGAGGGCTGCTTTTTGTCCAGGGCCGGCCGGACACTCTTCCCGAACTGGGCGTCTACCTGGATCAGATTCTTCGTTTCCGCTACTGGATCGCCGTCGAATCGGCCCACTGGCGTCCTACCGCCGGCCTGCCCTCGGTGCATGCGGCCATCCTGTTCTTCAGCAAAGGGGAGCGGTTTGACCTCCAGCGGGTGCGCTTTCCGCACGACTATTGCGCTTTCTGCGGGCGAACGCGACGCGATTGGGGAGGAAAAAGCCATCTCCTCAACCCTCAGGGGGTGGCCATTTCGGATGTATGGAAAGGGATACCCCCGGCCGATAACTACCGCTACCTGTCTCCCCCTGTCCTGGAGACGATCCTGAAATTGGCCGGCTGCCGGGCAGATGAGGCGCGGGATATACGAGGACTGGTTGCCCCGAAAGAAGGCCTTGCTGCTCCCCCCTCCTCCGGTGTGATGGGGGCAACGGAATCGCGCCCGTTGCGTACGGGCGCAGCGGCGCTGCGCCCGTACAGCGGCATGTCGCTCGTTGCGCCCGTACGGGCACAGCGCCGCTGCGCCCCGACCTCCGCCGGCGATGGGCTGTGGGACCGGGTGTGGCAGGGAGACGCCCTGGAAATTCTGAGGCGATACCCTGATGAATCGGTGGACCTGGCCTTTGCCGATCCTCCCTACAACCTGGACAAGGCCTACCATGTTTACGAAGATGAGCAGGAGCGACGGGAATATTTGGAATGGTGTCAGGCTTGGCTGGAGGAATATATCCGCCTTTTGAAACCGACCGGATCGCTCTACATCCTCAATCTGCCCCACTGGGCCATGTACCATGCCGATTTTCTGAACCGTCGTTTGCACTTTCAAAACTGGATCGTCTGGGATGCCCTCTCCGAACCGCGAGGGAAGCTCCTTCCGGCCCACTATAGCCTTCTGTTCTACACAAAGCACCCCACAGAATTTACATTCAACTACGCGGAGGTAGGAGAAATCACCTCTCGTATTTACTGCCTGCGCTCCTCCTGCATCCGTCAGCGCATCCGGGCCGGCATGATGGAAAAGGAGCCGCTCACCGACCTTTGGTGGGACATTCACCGTCTGAAGCATCGTCGCAGCCGCGATGTCCATCCGTGTCAGTTGCCCGAACCCTTGCTGGAACGGATCATTCGCCTCTCGACCAACCCCGGCGACATCGTCGTGGATGCGTTGGCCGGCACGGGCACCACGGCCGTCGTTGCCGCCCGCCTGGGCCGGCGCTATGTGGCCGTGGATATCGATCCCGCCTATGTCCAACTGATACGGCAGAAACTGGAGGCAGTACAGACCGGCGGATACGTGGCCCGCCCCTCCGTTCCCAGACCCAGGCCCAGGTACAGCAAGAAGGCCCTGCAACTCGAACTGCGCAACCTGGCCATGCGTCTGGGTCGCCTCCCCACCCCGGAGGACGTCCGTGCCTTGAGCCGGTACGATCTGGAAGTCTTTCTGGAGGCTTTTCCTTCCTGGGGAAAAGCGTTGAAAGCGGCGAAATTGGAGGTCCGTGATGCCCAGCGTAAGATTTCCTTTGACAAGGCCTGGGAGACGATGGCTGTCTTCTTCGTAGAGGATGCCCTCGAAAATGAGATCGACGAAAAAGTGAAAAACTTGCTCGATCTAGCCCAAGAGCCACTTCTTGATGGGACGGGCAGCAACGTTGATGTAGACTCCATTGCCGGATTCCTGGCCAGTACTCCCGACGCTCTGGATGTGATCTTGCGAGATATCGGCCTGTCGGATGAAAAGTTCATGCGAATAATTTCCCTTCTGAGAAGGAAGGTTTCCCCTGACGCTTTTGAAGGCGAGTGGAATATAGAGAGGATCAAACGTGAACTCGCAAAGCCAGAGTTTTCTCGTCAGATTGCCGAACTCTTGATTGATGGAAAGCGAGATCCCGACCTGGCCGGGTTGATCCCACGCTATTATCTGGAAATGCTCGACCACCGAAATGTTCCCAAGGATATCGAGTTTCGCCGCGTTCGCTATAAGCAATCGTTGATCGGTACCTACAGCGGGCGCAAGGGGCACAGAGTCGAAGGCCTGATCCGGAAGAAACTGGAAGGCATCTGATCCGGCTACGGCGTCGATTTTGCAAAAGGACGTTCTGTGTTGATCGACTCAGACATCGATTTTGCCATACCCGACTTGAATGATCCTTGGGTTATTATCATGTGCTCATTTCAGGAGACGACCAGCAGCGGACAATCGACCAAAGCGCGGGATATGTTGGCAGCATATGAGCGAGTGTGTCGCATCAATAGCCGTAACAGGGAAAGCCGAGCATTTGTGAACTTTGTAGATGGTGGGGGCTGGCTGGCCCGGAAGAATGACCTACAGAGGCTGGTCGAGAATTGCCATTATTTTCTTAATCTGGCCTGCTTGGATTTGCTAGAAGGTATCGTCTTGAAGCATGTTTCTGACAATACTTTGCGCCACCCCTGGTGTCCCCAATACCGTGATGATGAACAAGGAGGCCTCCATGGACTTTCGGCTTACCGAAGAACACGAGATGCTGTGCCAGATGGTGCGGGATTTTGCGGAAAAGGAACTCAGGCCGCGCGCCCATGAGGCCGATGAGGAGGAAAAACTCCACTCAGAGGTCGTGCAGAAGATGGCCGAACTGGGACTCTGGGGCATGACCATCCCCGAGGAGTACGGCGGATTGCCCCTGGATCACCTCGGCGTCGCCATCGTCCTGGAGGAGGTGGGACGGGCCTGCGGCGGGACCGGGCTGGCCCTGGAGGCCCACGCTTGCCTGGGAGCGCTCCCCATCGTCCGCTACGGCACGCCGGAGCAGAAGGAACGTTTCCTGCCGCGTATGGCCCAGGGCCTCTCCCTCGGCTGCCTGGCACTGACCGAACCGGACGCCGGAAGCGACCTGGCCGCTGCCCGCACGACCGCCGTCGAGGATGGGGACGAATGGGTGATCAACGGCAGCAAGGCCTGGATCACCAACGCCAGTTTGGCCGATGTCATCATCGTCTTCCTGCGCACCGACCCCGGCCAGGGCAGCCGCTCCTTTTCCCTGATGCTGGTCGAAAGCGATCGGCCCGGGCTGACCATCGGCCCCAAGGAAAAGAAGATGGGTCTGCGGGCTTCCCCGGCCCACTCCCTGACGTTCGAGGATGTGCGCATCCCCAAAAGCAACCTGCTCGGCGAACGGGGGCGAGGCATGCACCAGGCCATGGCCATCCTCGACGGCGGCCGGGTGGGCATCAGCGCCCTGGCCGTCGGGCTGGCCCAGGGGGCCTATGAGGAAGCCCTGCGCTATGCCCGCGAGCGGGTGGCTTTCGGCCGGCCGATCGCCGAACACCAGGCCATCCAGTTCATGCTCGCCGATATGGCCACCGAAATCCACGCCGGCCGGCTGATGACCTACTACGCCGCCTGGCTGGAAGACCGAGGCGAACGCTTCACCGTGGCCGCCTCCATGGCCAAACTCTTCACCAGCGAAATGGCCGAGCGCGTCGCCTACCGGGCCGTCCAGATTCACGGCGGCTACGGCTATAGCCGGGAATACGCCGTCGAACGCATCTACCGCGACGTACGCCTGATGACCATCGGCGAAGGCACCAGCGAGATCCAGCGAATGGTGATCGGGCGAAATGTGAGCACGGGCGAGGCACTGCCCCGCCTGTAGTCGGAAAACGATGGGCGGCACGATCACGACGATCCGCATCCAGAAGAAGAATCCCCGCCGGGCCAGCCTGTACCTGGACGGAAAGTTCGCCTTGGGCCTGGCCGTGGAGGTCGTCCAGGACTGGGGGTTGCGGCGTGGACAGGTGCTCAGCGACGCCCAGCTGGAAGCGCTGCGCCGGGCCGAACAGGAACACCGGGCCCTGCAGGATGCCCTCCGTCTGCTCAACGAGCGTCCCCGCAGCACGGCCGAGGTGCGGGAGCGCCTGATCCGGCGTGGTTATGAGGCGGCCCAGGCGGAAGCCGTCCTCTCTCGCCTGACGGCACTCGGTTTGCTGGATGACCGGGCCTTTGCCCGGGTCTGGGTGGAGAACCGGCAGACCTTTCGCCCGCGCGGGCGATCGGCTCTGGCCGCTGAACTACGGCAAAAGGGCCTACCTCCGGAGGTCATCGCCGAGGCATTGGCCGAGGCCACGGAGGAAGACGAGTCCGCCCAGGCTTTGGCCCTGGCCCGGGAACGCGCCCGGGCCCTGCGGGGGCTGGACCGGCCGGCCTTTTTCCGCCGCCTGCAGGGCTATCTGGCCCGACGGGGCTTTCCCGCCGAGGCGGTGCGCCGGGTTGTACGTCAGGTCTGGGCAGAACAGGAGGAGGCATGATCGAAGTCCAGTGGCTCGGCCACGCCTGTTTCCGCATCAAAGCCCGCGAGGGTATCGTCCTCACCGACCCCTATAGCCCGGAGACCGGCTTGAAGTTGGGCCGGCCGAGCGCCCACATCGTGACTATCTCGCACGAGGAGGCCGACCACAATTATGTCGCCGCCGTCCGGGGGCTACGGAGCGAGCCCTTTGTCATCCGGGGCCCCGGCGAATACGAAATCGGCGGCATCTTTATCCTGGGCATCCGCACCTACCGCGATATGCGCAGGGGCAAGGTGCGTGGGGTGAACACCGTCTACGTGATCGAGTTCGGCGAAGCCACCTTCTGCCATCTGGGCGACCTGGGCCATCCCCTGGGCGACGAGGAACTGGCCGAGATCGGTAGCGTGGACGTCCTGATGGTACCGGTGGGAGGGAAGCATTCCCTGAACGCCTCCCAGGCCGCCGAGGTGGTGGCCCAGATCGAACCGCGCATTGCCATCCCAATGCACTATGCTCTGCCCGGGCTCCGGCTGCGGCTGGACAGCGTAGAGACTTTCCTCCACGAGATGGGCACCAAGCCGAACGCCCCTTCGGACACACTCCGCCTTACTTCGGGCGACCTCCCCCCGGAAGAGGAAGAAACACGGGTGGTCGTCCTTCGGCCGGCAGGAGAATGACCATGGTCAAATCCATCTTCTGCACCGGCGGGGTCGTCTCCTCGGAGGAAGAAACGCGGGTGGCCGTCCTTTGACGGGGCTCAGAACAAGTCCTTCGCTCAGGGCAAGCCCTTCGGCCGGCAGGAGAATGACCATGGTCAAATACATCTTCTGCACCGGCGGGGTCGTCTCCTCGGTGGGCAAGGGCATCACCGTGGCCTCCATCGGGCTGCTCCTGCGCAGCCGAGGCATCCCCGTGGCCGTGCAGAAACTCGACCCCTATCTGAACGTGGACCCCGGGACGATGAGTCCCTACCAGCACGGTGAAGTTTACGTCACCGATGATGGGGCCGAGACCGACCTGGACCTGGGCCACTATGAGCGCTTCATTGACATCAACCTAACCCGCGCCAGCAACGTGACCACCGGCCAGGTCTATGCCGAAATCATCCAGAAGGAACGACGGGGCGACTTCCTGGGCGGGACGATCCAGGTCATCCCCCACATCACTAACGAGATCAAGGCGCGGATCGCCGCCGTCGGCCGGCCGCTGGCCGACGGCGTCGTCATCGTCGAGGTCGGCGGCACCGTAGGCGACATCGAGGGGCTGCCCTTCCTGGAGGCGATTCGCCAGATGCGTAAGGACGCCGGCCGGGATAACGTCCTTTACGTCCATCTCACCCTCCTCCCCTACATCGCCGCCACCGGCGAACTCAAGACCAAGCCCACCCAGCACAGCGTGATGGAACTGCGCCGCGTCGGCATCCATCCCGACGCCATCGTCTGCCGCTCCGATTACCCCATCTCGGAGGCGATCCGCGAAAAGATCGCCCTCTTCTGCGATGTGGATCCGGAAGCCGTCATCCCCCTGGTGACGGTGCCGAGCATCTACCAGGTGCCCCTCCTGCTGGAAGAGTTTGGCCTGGGACGCTTTATCGTACAGCGGCTTTCCCTGCCGGATCGACCGCCTGCACTGGAGGAGTGGCGGGCACTCCTGGAGAAGGTTAACCGGCCCAAGCCGGCCATCGAGATCGCCCTGGTGGGCAAATACGTAGCCCTGCATGACGCCTACCTGAGCGTCACCGAGGCGCTGCGCCACGCCGGCCTGTATCACGATGTGGACGTACACATCCGCTGGGTGAGCGCCGAGGAGGTGGAGAAACGCGGCCCGGAGGCGCTCCTTCCGGGAGTTCGGGGGATCGTCATCCCCGGCGGTTTTGGGCACCGGGGCATCGAGGGCAAAGTGGAGGCGGCCGGCTACGCCCGTCGGAAGAACATCCCGTTCTTGGGGCTATGCCTGGGGTTGCAGTGCGCCACCATCGAGTTCGCCCGCAACGTCCTGGGCCTGGCGGATGCCAACTCGACCGAGTTCGATCCCCACACCTCCGCCCCGGTCATCGACCTCATGGCCGACCAGCGGGATGTCTATGAGAAAGGGGGAACGATGCGGCTGGGGACCTACCCTTGCAAACTGGTGCCGGGGACGCGCGCTGCCGCTGCCTACGGCGTGGAACTGGTGCACGAGCGCCACCGCCACCGCTTCGAGTTCAACAACCGCTACCGCGAGGCGCTCCAGGAAGCCGGCCTCATCGTTTCCGGGACGTCGCCCGACGGAAGGCTGGTGGAAATCGCCGAACTGCGCGACCACCCCTGGTTTGTGGGCACCCAATTTCATCCCGAATTCCGCTCCCGCCCCACCCGTCCCCACCCCCTTTTCCGCGACTTTATCGGGGCTGCCCTGAAGACGGTGCCGGAGGGGGAGCAATATCCCCTGCCGCTGATCACCCGATAAAGAGTTCGAAGCGTTCCCTGCGTGCTTTGCAGATCGGGCAGACCTCGGGCGGCTCCGGCCGGGCGCAAAGGTAGCCGCAGACCCGGCAGCGCCAGACGGGATACGGCAGGGGGCCGAAGGGGCCAGACGGTCCTCGCGCACTTCCCTTTTTCCGCACCTCCTCCGGCGGCCGGCGTTCGGGAATGGGACCTGGCGCTTTTTCCCCGTGAAGGACCGCCTGGGAAACGTACAGGCCACAGTAACAGGACCCATATTCGGACAGATCCGCATCCCGGTAGTCGCAGGGGCAGACGATGTCCAGGTCTTCCTCCTTCACCCCGACGGCCAAGCGACAGGGGCAGGAGGGATAGCCGTAACGCTTCTGGTTGACCAAAAGCCCACGCACCAGATCTCGCGTGAAATCGGCATCCGGGTTGAGGTGATAGCCGCCGGCCTCGGCCTCGCGAGCCAATTTCCTGTAAAGTGCCTCGACCTCTTCAAGTGTGGGTTCGCCGTTCATCCCTGCAATGCCTCTCGAATCTGTTCCGGCTTGAAGCCGACGATGACCCGGTGTTGGTCAATCACGATCGTCGGGAAGTTGCGCTGTGGGTTCCAACGGGCCATCTCCCCCATCACCGCCTCCCGTTCCTCCGGAGCCACCAGGTCCACGTCCACATAGCGATAGGCCACGCCCAGTTCGTTCAGAAGCGCCTTGGTTTTCTTGCACCAGACGCAGGTGCTCAGGGCATAGAGAAAGACTTCGCCACAGTCTTTTCCGGGAACAGCCTGAATGTCCATGGAAAACCTCCGGAATGTCCGGGCCGTACCCATCCTCTACCGCTCTTTTTCCCCCTCGTTGCTTTCGACTCCCCCCTTAGCCCCGGGCCTGGGCCCGAGCCCTACCCTTATCACCCAATCCCACACCCGGCCGGCCACCTCCTCCTTCGGAAGAAGGGGCAGCGTCTGTTCCAAGCCGTCGCGGTCGAGCAGGGTCACACGGTTGGTATCCACGCCAAAGCCGCTATCGGGCGAGGAGACGTCGTTGGCCACGATCAGGTCGAGGCGCTTGGACTCTATCTTGGCCCGGGCGTTGCGCAGGAGGTTTTCGGTTTCGGCGGCAAAGCCTACCACCAGGGCCGGCCGGCCGCTGCGCTCGCGTTCGGCGGCGACCTCGGCCAGGATGTCCGGGGTTCGCTCCAGGCGCACGGTCAGGCCGGCCGCTCCCTTCTTGATCTTCTGCCCTGCCACCTCGGCCGGCCGGAAGTCGGCCACGGCGGCAGCCATCACCAGGATATCGCATCCGGGCAGGGCATCCAGGACTGCGGCGCGCATCTCCTCGGCCGTGTGCACCTCCACCCGCTTCGCCCCCACCGGCGGATGGAGCGCAGTCGGTGCCGTTACCAGGGTGACGGCGGCCCCCCGTTCCAGGGCCGTCTGGGCCAGGGCATAGCCCATCTTGCCGGAGGAGCGGTTGCCCAGGTAGCGCACCGGATCGAGCGGCTCCTGGGTGCCGCCGGCCGTCACCAGGACGTGCTTCCCGGCCAGGGGGCCGTCGCGCCCCAGCACCAGTCGGATGGTCCCTACGATCTCGCCGACCTCCGCCATCCGTCCCTGCCCGATGCGGCCGGAAGCGAGCCGTCCTTCGCCGGGGCCTACGACCCAGGCTCCGCGCCGGCGCAGCACCTCCAGGTTCTCCTGGGTCGCCGGGTGCTCCCACATATCGGTGTCCATAGCCGGGGCCAGGATGAGCGGGGACTGGGTGGCCAGGGCAACGGCGCAGAGGAGGTTATCGGCGAAGCCGTGGGCCAGTTTGGCGATCGTATTGGCCGTGGCCGGTGCGATGACCAGGACATGTGCCCGCTGGGCCAGGGAAAGGTGGGCCATCTCCGTCTGCTCCAGGAGACGGAAGGGGTCTATGTGCACCGGCCGGCCGGTGAGGGCCTGGAAGGTGAGCGGACCGACGAAGCGGGTCGCCGCCTCGGTCATCACCACATCCACCGTAGCACCGGCTTGGACGAGTTTGCTCGCCAGGTCGGCTGCCTTGTAGGCGGCGATGCCGCCGGTCACCCCCAGGACGATGTGCGCTTGATGCAGAAACATTGCACCCACCCATGGCAACACAATTTGCCGATGTCCGGTTTCCTGTTCCTGAAATGTAGTCAAACGTGATCGCACGACTGACTACATCTCGCACCGGCGTTTTTCCTCGCCCAGGCCAAGATTGCGCCGGCCGTTTCGCTTCCCGGCCGGCCCCGTGGCTCGGATTCCGGCTCCCATCATAGCACAAAAGTTGGGGCGCAACAAGTTGCGCCCATACCGGCAAGGGGTGCGACGCGCTATGCCCCTATGGAAGCCCATGGAGAAGCCCGCCTTATCCACCGCCACTCGAAGCGGCGTGGCTTGCGGCGGGTTTCAATCGGTCAAAATGGTTGACGCCGGCCGGCCGTTGTGGTAGGATAAGGGTGCAAACATTGCTCGGAGGTTGCGATGAAAGGTATCGCCCACTTTGTCAGCGGGGTGGCCATCGCCACCTTCTTCCCCCAGGTCGTCCAGCAGGGCGCCCATGGGGGACTTCTCCCCGTCCTCGGCGGCATCGGCGGCATCTTCCCCGATACCCTGGATTTCAAGTTCGTCCGCTACTTTGAGCGCTACGACGACGAAATCGACCCCAACCCCAACGCGCCCAACCCCCAGGAGATCGCCGAACGCATCGCCCGGGCCATGCGCGAGGCCTATGAAAGCGGCCGCTCGCGTAACATTATGCTGCACACCATCCGAATGGGGCCCGACCTCTGGCGACAATACTCCGTCCGCTTTGAACCCCAGGCCGGCGAGGTCATCGTACGCATCGGCCCGTTGGTCAACACCGGCCAGGCGCCCTACGCCGGGACGGAGCCCCAGGAGAATGAGGCCCGCATCCAGGTGGGCGTACCGATGGTCCACACCTACGATGCCGAAAACAAGGTGGACATCTTCAGCGGCCCCTCCTTCCGCTTCGAACGAGAGGGCGATCACGTCCGCGTCCATTTCCTGGACTGGCATCGCCGCTGGTCGCACTCTTTTCTCACCGGACTGCTGGGGGGCATGCTGGTCGGCCTTTTGCTCGGGCTGGCCGGCGGACCTCCCCTGGGCCTGTGGGCCGGCCTGATCTTTGCCCTGGGCTATGCCGGCCACATCCTGGAGGACCAATTGGGCTATATGGGCAGCAACCTGCTCTGGCCGCTGACGAAACGGCGGCTTCCCGGCCTGCACCTTCTGCGTTCCGGCGACGCCATCCCGAACTTTCTCACCGTGTGGACTGCCCTGGCCCTGATCCTGTTCAACCTGGACCGCTTCTCGGCCAAACCGCTTCTGCCTCCGTTCCTTTACCTGGCACTGGCGATCGGCCTGCCCTGGGTCGCCCTGGGCGGCCTCTACCTGGACCGCCGACTCCGCCGGCCCGCGCCCACGCCGGTAGAAAAGCTGCGCCAGGGCGATATGGTGGCCGAAGGGGAGGAAGTGGAACTGGCCTAGAAGCGCCTTTCTCCTTCCATCCGATCTGTAAAGCCCTATCATGGGAGGTCGGCGATGAAGCGGATGCTCCGAACGGCTATATCCCTCTCCCTCCTTCTCCTGGTACTCGGTCCGGCCTGGCCGGCAACCGCCCGCTCCCCCAGGTCCTGGAGAGAAGCCGCCCCCCTCGACGTTGCCATCAACGAGGTGGCCTGGATGGGAACCGTCTATGATGCCAACGACGAGTGGATCGAACTCTACAACAACACCGCTGCGCCGGTGGACTTGACCGGCTGGACCCTATGCGCTGCCGATGGCACCCCCAACATCACGCTCACCGGCACGATCCCGGCGTATGGATACTTTCTCCTGGAACGCACCGACGACACGACGATCCCCGACATCCCGGCCGACCAGATTTACACCGGGGCACTGGGCAACACCGGTGAAATCCTGGAACTGCGCGATGCCTCCGGGGCCGTCGTGGACACGGCCAACGGCGACGGCGGAGGGTGGCCGGCCGGAAACAACACGACCAAGCAGACCATGGAGCGCATCGACCCCACCGCCTCCGACAGCGACGCCAACTGGGGCGATAACACCACCTGGATTCGCAACGGCCACGATTCCGGAAGCAACCCACTCAACGGCACGCCCAAACAGCGCAACTCCCTCTCCTGGCCCGACCTCGCCCTGAGCAAGACAGCTCCATCCTCCGCACCCGTCGGCTCGCCGCTCATCTACCAGATCACCCTCGCCAACCAGGGGCCACTGGCCGCGCCTTCCGTCCTCCTTACCGATACCCTGCCGGCCGGCTTCCTCTATGTAGACCATCTGAGCCCCTACCCATGCACCCTCGGCGGCCATGCCTTCTCCTGCCAGGTCGGCGAGATGTCGCCCTACAGCCAGGGGGCCATCGTTATCACCGGCAGCGTCGCCTACACCGCTTCGGGGACGCTCTTCAACCTGGTGCAGGCAACCACGGCGATTACCGAGGTAACCGGCACAAATAACCTGGCCCAGGCCACCACCGTCGTTCAGCAAGCCTACCCCGACCTGGCAGCGGGCAAAAGTGGCCCCAGGGACACCCACGCCGGCGAGGAAATCGCCTATGTCCTGGCCATCACCAACGTCGGAGACCTGGAAGCCCCCACCGTCCGCCTGACCGATACCCTGCCGGCCGGGGTCGCTTTCCTTTCCCAGACCAGCCCCTATACCTTCACCCAGCCGTCACCCGGTATCCTGGTCTGGACCCTGGGCCCCCTGCCTCCGGCCGCCTCCGCCCCGATCGCCCTTTACGGCCTGGTCCGGCCCACCGCGACCGGCACACTCACGAACACCCTCACCGCCTCCACCCCGGCGGCTGAGGAGCATCTGGACAACAACACGGCCGTTTGGACAACCCGTATCCTGCTGCCCGGCGAAGGCCGGGTCGTCATCAACGAGGTGGCCTGGGCCGGCACCCAGGCCTCTACTGCCGACGAGTGGATCGAACTTTACAATGCCTCTCCCTACGATGTGGGCCTGACCGGTTGGACCCTCTCCGACGGGGGGGACATTTCCATCACCCTCTCCGGCGTGATGACGGCCGGCGGCTATTTTCTCCTGGAACGCACCGACGACACGACGATCCCAGACATCCCGGCCGACCAGTTCTTCAACGGCATCCTGGCCAACACCGGCGAAATCCTGACGCTGCGCGATGCTTCCGGGACCGTCGTGGACACGGCCAACGGCGACGGCGGAGGGTGGCCGGCCGGAACGGCTTCCCCCAATTACCAGACGATGGAACGCATAGACCCGGCTGCCCCCGATAGCGACGCCAACTGGGCGTCGAACGACATGGTCCACCGCAACGGCCATGATGCGGGCGGCCATCCGATCAACGGCACGCCCAGGGCCCTCAATTCGGCTTCCTATCCGCCTCCTCCCTCGGCCGACCTCTATCTTTCCAAGACCGGCCCGCTCACCACAACCACGGAAACGACGATGACCTACATCCTGCTGGTGTACAATGAAGGTTCCCTGGAAGCCCCCACCGTCCGCCTGACCGATACCCTGCCGGCCGGGGTCGCTTTCCTTTCCCAGACCGGCCCCTATACCTTCACCCAGCCGTCGCCCGGTATCCTGGTCTGGACCCTGGGCACCCTGCCCATCTCGGCCTCGGCCCGGATTACCCTCCAGGTCCAAGTAGAGCCCTTTGCCGCCGGCCAGCTGAGGAACACTATCTCGGCCACGACGGCGATCACCGAAACCGACCTGGCCGACAACGTCGCCACCTGGACCACCACCGTCGTGTTCCCCGGCCAGCCCAATCTGCTGATCGAAGCGGTCCTCTACGACGGCTATGTGCTCGACGATCATGACGAAGCCGTCCGACTGGTCAACATCGGCGGCGGGCCGGCCGACCTCACCGGCTGGCAGGTCTGCGACGCCGGAAGCGGCGGCTCCTGCGCCATCCTGCCGGCGGCCACCCTTCCCCCCGGCCGGCGCATCTGGCTGGCCTGGTACGGCACCGACTTCCTCGCCTCCTTCGGCTTCCCGCCCGATTATGAACGGGTGGATACGCTTCCGGAGGTGCCGAACCTGTCCGGCTCCTGGCCCGGCTACTCCAATACGGGCGACGAGGCCGTACTGCGTTCCCCCGGCGACGAGGTGGTGGACACCGTCGTCTTTGAGGGAGGGAATACAGGCACGCCGGGATGGTCCGGGGCAGCCCTTTACCCCTATGCCGGCTCCGGAAACTTTGGTGCAGAGGGGCAGATCCTCCAGCGCATCCTGGATGAAACCACGGGCCTGCCGGTAACCGACACGAACACGGCGGCCAACTGGTTTCAGTATCCGGCCGATGCCCACTACGGCCGGCGCCTCCTCTACTCGGGCTGGGACCTGGACGCCTTCTTCTGGCCGCTTTCGGTGACGGAAGAGGCCAGCCTGACCGTCGCCATCGCCCCCGACAACGCCGGTGAGGCCTTCCTCTCGGCCATCGCGCTGGCCCAGGAACGGATCGAGGCCGAGTTCTACGAACTGAAGAGTTACGATATCGTCCAGGCCTTGGTATCCCGGGCCCAGGCCGGGATCAGCGTTACCGTCCTTCTGGAGGGCGAGCCGGCCGGCGGCATCGAAGACCAGGAACTCTGGGCCTGCCAGCAACTGGATGCCGCCGGCGGGGCCTGTTATTTCATGTTCAATGAAAGCAGCGTGCGCATCTACGACCGTTACACCAACATGCACAGCAAGATGATGTTGATCGACCGGCGCTGGGTGCTCATCTCCTCGCAGAACCCCACGGCCGGCGGCCTACCCACCGACGATAAAAGCGATGGCACCTGGGGCTCGCGGGGCGTCTTTATCCTCACCGATGCCCCCTCGGTGGTGAGACGAGCCCTTGCCATCTTTCAGGCCGACCTCGACCTCGCCCATAACGACCTGACCCGCTGGAGTCCCTCCAACCCCTACGGCTACGGTCCGCCGCCGCCCGGATTCCAACCGATCACCACGAGCGGCGGCATAACCTCCTCGGTCGTCTTTACCGCCCCGCTGCGGCTTTCGGGCGCCTTCGGCTTCGAACTCTTCTCCGCCCCTGAGGCCGCCCTGCGCCATAGCGACGCCCTCCTGGGGCTGCTTTCCCGGGCCGGTCCCGGCGATCAGGTGGATGTGGAGCAGATGTACGAGTATCGTGCCTGGGGGGCTATGCCCGATAACACCCCCGCCCCCAACCTCCGCCTCGCAGCCTATATCGAGGCCGCCAGGCGGGGAGCCAGGGTACGCATCCTCCTGAACTCGGGTTCTTTTGGGGAATCTTTTTACAACATCTCCCACAATCTGGAAACGGTCGCCTACCTGAACGACCTGGCGCACCGCGAGGGGCTGGACCTGCGCGCCCGCCTGGGCGATCCCACTCGCCACGGCATTCACAATAAGATGGTGCTGGTGCGGCTGGGCGACCGGGGCTATGTCCACATCGGAAGCATCAACGGCAGCGAGACCTCCAGCAAGGTCAACCGCGAGGTGGCCGTCCAGATCGCCTCAAACGCCGTCTACGACTACCTGGAGGAGATGTTCGAATGGGATTGGTATCACTCCACGCCCTTCTACCTGCCCCTGGTCTATAAGCATTACCTGATGCCGGCCGATTACCTCCTAGGGAGCGAGGTCCTTTACGACCCCGAGGGCAACGATGTCGGAAGGGAATGGGTGGAACTCTATAACCCCACCAACCGGGCCATCGAACTTTCCGGCTGGACGCTGGGGGATGCCGCCGTCCTGGGCGAATACGGCAGCGGACGCTACCTTTTCCCGACCGGCACGGTGATCCCGGCCAGGACCGTCTGGACGATCGCGGCCCAGGCCCAGGACGCCGGCTTCCGGCCTACCTTCGAGTTCCTGATCGACCCGCTGCGCGACGACCCGAGCGTGCCGAACATGATCCCGGTGGGCAACTGGGACGGCTTCGGCTTTGCCCTGGGAAATGAGGGAGACGAAATCATCCTCCTGGATGCCCAGGAGAATCCGGTGGACGTGCTGGTCTATGGGGCCGGCGCTTACCCCGGCGTCATCCCGCATCCCGGCGTTTCCGTGCCCGGCCACTCCTTGGAGCGCCGGCCGGCCGACCGCGATACCGACGATTGCAGCGCCGACTTCTTCGACCGCTATCCGCCGACGCCGGGAGCGGTGCCGCAGTGAGGCCGCGATGGGCGCCGTCCCCCTCTATGACGACCTTGGGGCCGATTACGACCGTTTTGTAGACTGGGAAAGCCGGCTGGCGTTCGAACTGCCGGCCATCGAGAGGCTTTTGGGCGAAATCGGGGCGCGTTTCCTCCTGGACGCGGCCTGCGGCACCGGCAGGCATGCCATTGCTCTGGCACAGCGGGGCTACCGGGTGGTCGGGGCCGACCTGAGCGCGGCCATGGTAGAGCGCGCCCGTCAGAACGCCCGGGCGGCCGGCGTGGAAGTGCCCTTTTTTCAGGCCGGCCTGGGGGGACTCGGCCGCCGCCTGGCCGGCCCCTTCGATGCCATCCTCTGCTTGGGACACTCCCTCCCCCATCTCCTGGACGCCTCCGAGGTCGAATCCGCCCTGCGCGACTTTGCCGGCCTCCTCCGCCCCGGCAGCCTGCTCCTCCTCCAGAACCGCAACGACGAAAGGTTGCTCCGACAAGGGCAGCGTTTCCTCCCCCTGAGCACCCACCGGGAAGGCGACCGGGAATGGCTCTTCTTCCGCTTTCTGGACCTGGACCCCCGGCGCATCACCTTTCACATCGTTACCTTCCACCGCGAAAAGGAGGAGTGGCACTACCGGGTCAGCAGCACGGTTCACCGGCCACTTCCGCGAGAGGAACTGGAAGCCGCCCTTCGCCGGGCCGGCTTTCACGAACTCGCCTTCTACGGCGGATGGCAACTGGAGCCGTTCGATCCGGAGCGTTCAGGAGACCTGGTGGTGGTGGGCCGGAGGTAGGTCGGATCGGCAATCCGACCGGCCAGGGGGTGCGCTTGCCCTCATCGGCCACCAAGCGCCGCCTTCACCCGGTCGTCCAGGACCTCCGCCACTTTACGCAGGCCGATGGGCGGCTTTTTCCCTTCCGGATAGGCTATCAAGACATAGGCAAAGGCGGCTTCGCGCCGCACCATGGCTACCTCTATCCGCCAGTTTTGCCCCTCCAGCGTTCCCCGGGCCGCAACGCCGACGGAGACATTCCCCAGGTCGTCCATCCCGGATAGGACCTCCAGCGCGGTTACCTGCGCGCCGCCCAGGCTTTCCAGGGCCATCCTCAGGGCCGAAGGGGATTGGGCGAGGCGGGCATCCAGTTCCCTCTGTTCGGCCGGGCGCAGGGGAAAAAGGAGGTAGGAGAGGATGATTTCCGGGGTGCGGGTTCCCGGATAGCGAAAGCCCGTCAGGTTATAGAGCCGGCCGGAGGAAGAAACCGTCCCGCTCAGGAAAGCGGTGGCGGTGATAGAGAGCGAGGGATGCTCCTCTGCCAAGACCTCAAACCCTTTGGGCAAGTCCTGGAGGTTGATGACGGCGCCCGAGAGATCGGGGAGAGGAGTAGGAGCCGGTGTGGGGGTATGGGTGGGACGGGGCGTGGCGGTAGGCCATGGGGTGAAGGTGGGGGTCGGCGGTGGAGGCGTCGGTGTGGCCGAGGGAGTTGGCATGGGAACGGCCGTCTGACGGGTATAGGCCAAGGCCAGGAAGGTAAAGAGGCCGACCAGGACGGCCATGGAAAAGAGGACGGCCAGGATCAACTGGAAGGGACCGGGCTCGGAGACGTCTACCACGGGCGTTTCCGGTGCCTTCCCGGACGGCTCCGGCGGATTGCCGGCCTGTAGGGACGGCGGTTGAGGCCGATTCTGTCGGGGCGATGAGCCGCTGCTGCCTTCGATCATCACGTTCTCCGGGCGAGGTTCACACGCCGGGTTGTCTGGGCAGAAGCCCAAGTCCCTCGATGTGCAAACACAGCCTTATCCCCTATCAATCCACCGTCAGCGTCTTGCTCAGGTTACGGGGAAAGTCCGGGTCGTGGCCTCGGGCCACGCTCAGGCGGTAGGCCAGGAGTTGGAGCGGGATGACGGCCAGGAGCGGGTTGAGGAGCGGGCCGGTCGAAGGTACCACCACCAGGTCATGGGCATTGGAACGCAGCCGGGCATCTTCCTCCCCGATGGCGATGGCCCGTCCACCCCGGCAGACCGTCTCGTTGATGCCGCTCACCAGAAGGGGCACGTCCTCCGGGCCGGCCACAAAAAGCACAGCATAATCGTCCTGCACGGCCGAGAGGGGACCGTGTTTGAACTCGGTGGAGAGCATCCCCTCACAGTGGGCATAGGTGATCTCCTTCATCTTCAGGGCACCTTCCATGGCGATGGGATAGGTCAGGCCGTAACCCAGACAGTAGAGGTCATCCCGCTTTTCCAGAATGGACACCAGCGGATCGATCTGCGGTTCCACCAGGGCAATCGTCCGTTCAAGCAGGTCGGGGAGGACATCCAGTTCCCCGGTGGAACGGCCACCCATCCGCAAAGCAAGGAAAAGAAGGGCCACCGCCTGGTTCATGAAGGTCTTGGTGGCCGGCACGCTGATCTCATAGCCGCAGGCCAGAGGAAGGTAGCATTCGCTTTCGTGGCGGAGGGTGGATCCCAGCACGTTGACCAAAGCCAGCCGGCCCATGCCTCGGCGACGGGCCGCCTCCAAAGCGTTCAGCACATCCTTGGTTTCGCCGCTCTGGCTGACAAAGACCCCCACATCCTCCGTCCCCACGGCATTTCCGTATTGGGCGATGAACTGGGGAGCCAGAATGGGGATGGCCGGCCGGCCGGCCATCCGGCCCAGGTAAATGGCTCCCAGAAGACAGGCATGGTAACTGCTCCCGCAGCCGACCAGGTAGAGATGGCTGGACCGGGACATTCGCTCCACCATCGGCGCAACGAAGGGAGAGGCCTGCAAGAGGTGCAAAAGTTCCCGTACCCGCACCGGCTGCTCATGGATTTCCTTCAGCATAAAGTGGGGATACCCCTCCTTCGTGGCCTCCTCGATGCTCTCGGTCACCTGCTCCGGCTCCCGTTCCACCCGGTTGCCATCCTCCACCCGACGCAGTTCCACCCGATCGGGCCAGAGGATGACGATCTCGCCATCTTTCACCCGCAGGATACGGCGGGTCAGCGGGAGGATGGAGGGAAGATCGGAAGAGACGCAGGTGGCCCAGTCGGCCAGACCGACGGCCAGGCTGGAGCCTTTCTTGAGGGCATAGAGACAGTCCTCGCCCAGCCGGCCGATGACAAAAGCATAATCCCCGGTCAGGTCGTTATAGGCCCGGCGGATGGCCTCCACCATGTCATAGCCCCGGTTCACGTAGCGTTCCACGGCGTGGACGCACGACTCGCCATCGTTGGTGGAGCGGACGATCATCCCCTCGGCCATAAACTCCAGGCGGAGTTCGACGTTGTTGACCACGTTGCCGTTATGGGCACCGACCAGATCGCCGTCCGAATCCAGGTGGGGTTGGGCGTTGGCCTGGGAAGGAGCGCCAAAGGTGGCCCAGCGAAGTTGCAGGATGCCCCGCCGGCCGGCCATCTCGGCCAGATTCAACCGCTCGGCCACCTCATCCACCCGCCCCACGTCCTTACGCAGGTCAATGCCGTCGTCGTCCAGCGTGGCGCAGCCAACCGAATCATAGCCCCGGTAAGAGAGGCGCCGGCCGGCCTCGATGAGGATCGGCCCCAATGTCCGCCGATGGTCGGTAACGATGCCGAAGATACCGCACATGCCGGCCTCCCATTTTCCGGCACAGTGTATCATGGGTCCTCATATTCGTCAAATGCGGCCGACAGGGATAGCGCAATAAGTCCATTTATGGTAAGTTCACGACCGTGGCTGCCTTTCCGGCGGCCCCCAAAACCGCAACATGGGACAATTGCCGCCCGCAACCTAACCCCTCCACAAACGTGGCGGGTATCCGCAATGGGGATGCATGCCTGTTGCCTCCGGTCCCAATCCGTCCTATTCACTACCGATCCGGGGACGCGGCTTGCGCGAGCCCCAATCGGCCATCGGCCACGTGCTGCGGCGAGGCGTAATCCACCTCGTCCTTTCCGGCCACCGGCCACCAGACCTGAAGCGCTCCGAATGCGGCTCACGGCCATCTCTTCAGTACCAGCGGCAGGTAGATGGAGGCGGTAACCGGTCGGACGACGATGGACTGGCCGGCCGCGTCCTCGATCTGCCGAAGCACCGATCGGGAGCCGGCCTCTTCTCCAGATTATCGCCCTGTTTTGAGCCTGACACCGCAGTCCCCTGTTCGCACCAAGGGCAGGTAGACCTGCCACGTCACCGGGCATTCGACCGTCACGGAGAAGGGATAGGCCGCCTCCCCGGCGCAGTTCCCCAAGCGCAGCGTCCCGCTGTAGAGGCCGGAAACCGGCTAGAGATGGACGGACGTCTCCTCCCGGACCGGCAAGGTCCACTTCCTGTCGTCCCCAAGAGCGGCCGTTATTTTAGAAGAAGGATGCCAAGCGCCGCAAGGGAAAGGAACAGGTGAAAGCACCTTCGGCGAACCACCTTTTCCCCTCCAGACGGAGAGTCAAGTCTTTACAAGTTTGATGAGCGGATGTGGGGTGAAGGCTTCCGCCCCAGGGTTCGACAGGCTTCCCCGGTGGTCCGGCGGAGACCCGGTTGCCGGGGGGATCAGTTGGTCTTGACTTCCTGAAGCGCCACTCCCGTGTCTTCCGGCGGAACCAGGGCCGGCTCGCCGGCCGCACGGAAGACGATCTGTTCGTCCACGGCGTCCACGACGATGGTATCGCCGGCATGGAAGCGACCGTGCAGGATAGCTTCGGCCAAGGGGTCCTCCAGGAGGTTGGTGATGACCCGTTTGAGCGGCCGGGCACCGAAGGCGCTATCGTAGCCGCGCTGGGCCAGCAGGTTCACCGCCGCATCGGTCACTTCCAGGGCAAAGCCGATCTCGTGCAACTGTTCCTCCACCCGACGCAGTTGCAGCCGGGTGATCTGGCGGATGTGATCGGGGTTGAGGGCATGGAAGACGACGATGGCATCCACGCGGTTGAGGAATTCAGGGCGGAAGAGGTCTTTAAGTTCGGCCAGCACCTTCTCCTTCATCGCCTCGTACTCGCGGAGTTCCAGCGCCCTCTGGTCGCTGCGCGAGGAAAAGCCCCAGGTGGAGCCGCGGATAATTTTCTCGGCGGCCACGTTGGAGGTCATCACCAGGACGACATTGCGAAAGTCCACCTTGCGTCCCTTGGCATCGGTCAGGCAGCCGTCCTCCATCAGTTGGAGGAGGAGGTTGAAGACGTCGGGGTGGGCCTTTTCGATCTCGTCCAGGAGGACGACGCTGTAAGGGCGGTTGCGCACGGCGTCGGTGAGTTGTCCTCCCTCGCCATAGCCGATGTAACCCGGAGGAGCGCCGACCAGTCGGGCGGCGGTATGGCGCTCCATAAACTCGGACATGTCGAGTTTGATCAGGGCATCTTCGGTGCCGAAGAGGAACTCGGCCAGGGCACGGGCCAGTTCGCTTTTCCCCACGCCGGTGGGTCCGAGGAAGATGAAGGAACCGATCGGCCGGCGGGGGTCTTTGAGGCCGGCCCGCGCCCGCCGGATGGCCCGGGAGACGATCTGGATGGCCTCGTCCTGGCCGACGATACGCTTATGCAACTCCTCCTCCATCCGCACCAGGCGAGCCGATTCCTCCTGGGCCAGACGGGTCATCGGGATGCCCGTCCACATCGAGGCCACTTCGGCAATATCCTCGGCGGAAACAACCGGGCGGGATTCCATAGATTGTCCCCGACGCAGTTCCTCGATCTGGGCCAGCAGGCGGTTTTCTTCCTCCCGCAGGGCGATAGCCTGTTCAAAGTTCTGCTGTTCCACAGCCGCGTCCTTGCGCCGGCGCAGTGCCTCCAGTTCCTGGAAGGCATGGCGCAGCGGGGGGACGGTACCCAGCCGGTACATGCGCACGCGGGCGGCCGCTTCGTCCATCAGGTCAATTGCTTTATCCGGCAGGTGCCGGTCGCTAATATAGCGAGCGGAGAGCCGGGCAGCGGCGATCAACGCCTCATCGCTGATTTTGACCTGATGAAAGTCTTCGTAGCGAGGGGCAATGCCGCGGAGGATATGGATCGTTTCCTCTACCGAAGGTTCGTTCACATAGACCGGCTGGAAGCGCCGTTCCAAGGCGGCGTCGCGCTCGATGTATTTGCGGTAGTCATCCAGGGTCGTGGCCCCAATGCACTGGATCTGGCCGCGGGAGAGGGCCGGTTTGAGGATGTTGGCGGCATCCAGGCTGCCTTCTGCCCCACCGGCCCCAATAATCGTGTGGAACTCGTCAATGAAGAGGATACTTCCGGTTTCCCGAATCTCGTCTACGACCCGCTTCAGGCGCTCCTCGAACTGGCCCCGGTACTTGGTCCCAGCAACCACAGCCCCCATATCCAGGGCCAGGAGGCGTTTGTTCAGGAGGAGTTCGGGCACTTCGCCGCGGACGATCCGCTGGGCCAACCCTTCGACGATGGCGGTCTTGCCCACCCCGGGGTCGCCTACCAGCGCCGGGTTGTTCTTGGTACGACGGGAGAGGATCTGGATAACCCGCTCGATTTCGGTCTCGCGGCCGATGACCGGGTCCAGCCGGCCGGCCCGGGCAGCCTCGGTCAGGTCCAACCCCAGGGCATCAATGTAAGGGGTCTTGCTTTGTTTGGCCGCCGGAGCGGTTACGGTGGCAGGGACTTCTTGCAGGGCCTGCAGGAGGCGTTCCCGCACCTTGTTGGGGTTGGCCCCGACGTTATCCAGAATGCTGGTGGCCACATTATCCTGACCCCGCAGAATGCCCAGGAGGAGGTGCTCCGTGCCGATGTAACTATGGCTGAGGCGACGGGCCTCCTCCATCGCATATTCCAGCGCCTTTTTGGCCTGGGCCGTCAACTCCCGTTCTCGGGAGGTGGCCCGTTCCGGACGGCCCACCAGAAGTTCGATGGCCTCGCGTACCTTCTCTGCGTTCACCCCCATCTCGGCCAGGACCCGGGCCGCCGTGCCTTCCCCCTCCCGAATCAGACCCAACAGGATATGCTCGGTGCCAATGTAGCGATGGTTGAGGGCGTTGGCTTCCTCCTGGGCCAGGTTCAACACCCGTCTGGCACGCTCGGTAAATCGGTCTAACGGACTGCCCATTCGCATCCTCCTCGGTGACCCGGGGACTTGTCCCGGAATCTATCCGGCCTGTCCCGACCCTGCCTCCGCGACCTTGTTCCCCATGTCGTGCTGGGCCCGGCGTAGGCTCAGGCCGATACGGCGGTGGGCAGGGTCAATCCGAATCACCCGCAGCGTCACCGCATCCCCCTCCTGGACCACATCGCGGGGATGGGATATCGGGGCATCGGAAAGTTCCGAAAGGTGCACCAGTCCCTCGATCCCATCCTCGATCTCAACAAAGGCTCCGAAAGAAACCAACCGGGTAACCTTACCCTGGACCAATTGCCCCAGTTGATACCGGTCGGCGACCGTTTCCCAAGGCGCCGGCCGGTTGCGCCGGAGGCTCAGGGCGATGCGCTTGCGCGCGCGGTCCACCCCCAGGACATAGACATCTACCTCCTGACCGACCTGGACGACCTCGTTGGGGTCGTCCACGCGTTTCCAGGAGAGTTCGGAAAGGTGAACCAGGCCGTCGGCGCCGCCCAGGTCCACAAAGACACCAAAGTCACAGATACTGCTGACTACGCCGCGATAGATTTTGCCCACCTCCAACGTCTCTAAGAGTTCCTCCTTACGGCTCTCTCGATACCCCTGAAGCGCCCGGCGCTGGGAAAGGACGAGGCGGTTGCGCCGGCGGTTGAGTTCGAGCACCTGGAGCAAAAGCGTCTGGCCGACCATCTGGGCCAGATCTTCCGGGGATGGGTTTCGTCGGCTTCCCATCCCGGCGATCTGGGAAATGGGGACAAAGCCCCGTATGCCGCGCAGATTGACCAGCAGTCCCCCTTTGTTATAGCCATCTACAGTGGCCTCGATCAACCTGCCCTCGCGGTGGACTTTTTCCAGCCAGCGCCAACTCCCCTCATGACGGGCCCGGTCAATAGAGAGGAGGGGCCGGCCCTCTTCATCTTCGGCCCGCAAGACAAAGACCTGGATGGGTAAGCCCACCTTCAAGCCCTCCAGTTCCCCGGCCTGGGCTGCCTTACGGAACTCGCGGCTGGGAACCACGCCTTCGAACTTGGTCCCGATGTCCACAAAGATTTCGTCCCGGCCGATCTCGGTCACGATGCCTTCGACGACATCTCCATAGTTTATGGCAGAGTAAGTATAGTTGGGATCCTCCATCATCCGCAGCCAGGACTCCTCACCGCCAGGCTCAGGGGGGGCTACTTCGGCGAACCCACCTTCTCCACAAGCGGAGACTTCCGGCAGATGGTCGCATTCCCGGGCTGGTTGAATTCCCTGGGCATGGGCATCTTCTTCCATCCTTTGCTCCTCAAGGAAGTTTTATCCAGGCCAAGGTCCTGTTACCCTATTATACGGGATTTCCGGCCAGAACGCAAACCTGCAAGCATCTCGCCGGGGGACAACGGAGTGGTTCCGCTAACGGCTGTCCTCCACGGATTTCGCACGAATACACGAAGGGTGCGCCCGGACACTCACCAGTTGCAGGTCGGGTCAGGGTGTAGTACAATAGAAAAAGAGCGTGGCCCGGCACGTCCGGGCAATCGGACAGGGATGTCATCAGGGTTAGGCGCAACGGTGCGCGAGGAGGTGAATGATGATGGAAAAGTCTACCTGGAGGACCAAGGTCGGGCTGGCTCAGATGCTCAAGGGGGGCGTGATTATGGACGTGGTCACCCCGGAGCATGCCCGAATTGCGGAAGAGGCCGGCGCGGTGGCGGTGATGGCCCTGGAACGTGTGCCGGCCGACATCCGCGCCCACGGGGGCGTGGCCCGGATGAGCGACCCTGAACTCACCCTGAAGATCATGGATGCTGTGAGCATCCCGGTGATGGCCAAGTGCCGCATCGGACACTTTGTCGAGGCGCAGGTGCTGGAAGCGCTGGGGGTAGATTACATTGACGAAAGCGAGGTACTCACCCCGGCCGACGAGGAGCACCACATTGACAAACACGCCTTCCGCGTGCCCTTTGTCTGCGGCTGCCGCAACCTAGGGGAAGCGCTGCGCCGCATTGCCGAGGGGGCGGCGATGATCCGCACCAAGGGCGAGGCCGGCACCGGCAACATCGTCGAGGCCGTGCGTCACGCCCGGGCCGTCCTGGGGGAGATCCGCCGGCTGCAGAGTATGGCCCCGGAAGAACTGATGCATGCAGCCAAGGAGATGGGTGCCCCTTATGAACGGGTGGTGGAGGTGGCCCGCACCGGCCGGCTGCCTGTGGTCAACTTTGCCGCCGGCGGCATCGCCACACCGGCCGACGCGGCCCTGATGATGCAACTCGGTATGGACGGCGTCTTTGTGGGTTCGGGCATCTTCAAGAGCAGCGACCCCTTCCGTCGAGCCAAGGCCATCGTCGCCGCCACCACCCACTTCCGCGATCCGGCCATTATCGCCGAGGTCTCCCGGGGGCTAGGCGAGGCCATGCCCGGCCTGGAGATCGCCGCCATCCCGGCTACGGAACGGCTGGCCGGCCGGGGATGGTAGGGACGATAGGGAGGAAGCGTATGCGAATCGGCGTCCTCGCCCTTCAGGGAGATTTCCAGGAACATATCGCCATGCTCCGCCGCATCGGGGTGGAGACCCGGGAGGTTCGCCTGCCAAAGCACCTGGAAGGGCTGGACGGATTGATCCTTCCGGGCGGGGAGAGCACGACCATCGGCAAATTGGCGGTGGCCTATCACCTGGATGAGGCAATCCTTGCCCTGGCCCGGGAGGAAAAGCCGATCTGGGGTACCTGCGCCGGGCTTATCCTCCTGGCCCGCACCGCCCTGGGCGGCGTCCCGGACCAGCCCCTCCTCGGCCTCCTGGATGTGGTCGTGGTGCGCAACGGTTTCGGCCGGCAGCTGGATAGTTTCGAGACCGACCTAGAGGTGGAACGCCTCGGCCCGCCACCCTTCCGAGGGGTCTTTATCCGTGCCCCCTATGTGCAGGAGTGGGGCCCAGAGGTCCAGGTCCTGGCCCGCTTGGAGGACGGACGGGTGGTCGCCGTGCAACAGGGCCGACTCCTGGGGACGGCTTTTCACCCGGAGTTAACCGAAGATGAGCGTTTCCATCGCTATTTCCTGGAGATGACGGGGTAGGAGGATGGAGCGGCAAATTCGGTCGGCCAACTTACTGGACCTGGTGCCGCTGGGCATACCCCCCCAGGTATCCCTGCACCTGGACCCGCTCCAGCAATTGGTCTTTTCCTACCACCCCTGGCGCCGCCTACTGAACTCTTTTCTGCACCTGGGGAAACCGTCCTACACCCTGCTCTGCCACGAAGGAGGGAAACTTCTGGCCTGTGCTCAGGCCTGGGAGGGACGGCAGCGGGGAACCTGGGAAGTCGGTTACCTGGGCCTGTGGACCGCCCCAGAAACGGCCGACGAGACCTGGGAGGAACTCCTGCGCGGCCTGGGGGCGGAGGCCGGCCGACGGGGACAGGTACGCTTGCTGGCCCGCCTGCCGGAAGAGGAGCGCCTGGAACTCTTCCAGCGGGCCGGCTTTGCTCCCTTTGCCCAGGAAACGATCCTACTCTGGGAAGGAAGTGGCCGGCCGTTGGGTCCTCTCCATCCGCAGCCCCGACCCCTTCCGTCCGATGCCCTGGCGGCGGTACATGGGCTGTATACCGGCCTGACTCCGCCCATCGTTCAGCAGGTCGAAGGCCGTGTGCCGGCCTTCTGGCAAGCGGGGCCGGGGGAGGAAGCCTGGATCTGGCCGGAACAGGATCGCGTCCGGGCCTACTTGCGCTGCACCCGGGGAAGCCGGGGCAGCCGGATGGAAGTGCTCCTGGAGCCGGCCTTTCGCCAGCAAGCCCCGGCCGCGCTCGCCTGGGGGTTGCAACAGGCCTCTCCCCCCGTTTACCTGGTCCTGCGCGCTTACCAGGGCGAACTTGTGGAAGTGGCCCGCCGTCTGGGCTTTCAGCCCTATGCCGAACAGATCCTTCTGGCCAAAAGCCTGGCCGTGCGGGTGGAACGACGTCCGATGCTTGCCGGCCGCCGGGCCGGGGCACCTCGTGGAACGGTAACGAGCACGCCGTCTTTGGGGAAAATATGAGGACTCCGGTAGCCATCCGAAAAGGAAAGATGACGCTGGACCCGCCGGAACTTCCGGTGGTCCAGAAACGGGTCACCGATGACCTGGAGGCCCTCCTGGAGGCCATACCTCCGCGCCTCCACGGCCTCTTGCGTCAAGAACCCGAACTGGGCGAACTCCTGGAGATCGTGCTGGACCTGGGCCGGCCGCCGGAGGCCCGTTTCCCAGGCCGCGAAGTCGTCCTCAGTGAACAGGAGGTCACCCAGGAGGACCTGAATTACGTCCTGGCCCGCATCAGCCTCTTCAGCGGCGATAACCGCGCCGGCATCGCCCGAACCCTGCACCGCATCTCCGCCATCCGCAGCCGCGACGGCCGCATCATCGGCCTGACCTGCCGGGTGGGACGGGCCGTCTACGGGACGATTGCCGTCATCCAGGACCTCATCGAAACGGGGCAGAGTATCCTCCTCCTGGGCCGGCCGGGGGTGGGCAAGACGACCATGCTCCGCGAAGTGGCCCGCGTGCTGGCCGACGACTTTCGCAAGCGGGTCATCATCGTGGATACCTCCAACGAGATCGGCGGCGACGGAGACATCCCCCACCCGGCCATCGGCCGGGCCCGCCGGATGCAGGTGCCCAGCCCCGATCGCCAGCATGCCGTCATGATCGAGGCGGTGGAAAACCACATGCCTGAGGTCATCATCATTGACGAGATCGGCACCGAACTGGAGGCGGCGGCGGCCCGGACCATCGCCGAGCGGGGCGTGCAACTGGTGGCCACGGCCCACGGCAACACCCTGGAGAACCTCATGCTCAACCCGACCCTCTCCGACCTCCTCGGGGGCATCCAGCCGGTAACACTGGGCGACGAGGAGGCTCGCCGACGAGGAACGCAAAAGACGGTCCTGGAGCGTAAAGCCCCGCCGACCTTTGATATCGTGGTGGAGATTCAGGATTGGGACACGGTGGCCGTCCATCGCAACGTGGCCGAAGTGGTGGATTCGCTCCTGCGCGGTTTCCCGGCCCCGGCGGAAATTCGCCACCGCCGCGAGGACGGTCAGATCGAACGCTGGGTCGAGCGGGATTACTTCGGCGGCGGCCTGGAGAAGCGCCACGCCGAGGCCGGCCGCCGGGTCCTGCTTCGAAAGGAGGAACGCCCGCCGGCCGTCCGGGAGGAGGGAAAAGAGTCCGCTCCACCCCCTCCCGACACACCGCTGCGGATCTACCCCTTCGGGGTCAACCGGAAACGCCTGGCCCGGGCCGCCCGCCTGCTCCAGGTGCCGGTCGCCCTGGTGGATGAACTGGCCCAGGCCCAGGCCGTGGTCACCCTCCAGGGGTATTATCGCCGGTCTCCCCGCCGCCTCCGCGAGGCCGAGGAAGCGGGTGTTCCCATCTACGTCCTCAAGACCAATACCGCCGTACAGATGGAAAATTGCCTGCATATCCTCTCCGAGCGCCGGAGACCCCTCGGAGAAGATGCCCTCCGGGCCCTGCAGGAGACCGAGGAAGCCATCCGGCAGGTGCTCAGCGGAGAACAGGAAGCGGTGGAACTCGCTCCCCAGAATGCCTACATTCGCCGCCTGCAACACCAGATGATCGAGCGCTACCGCCTGGCCTCGGCCAGCCATGGGCAGGAGCCGAAACGTCGAGTGCGCATCTTTCGCCGGAAAGAAAAGGAGGACCCGTGGCCCTGAAACTCGTCATCGTCATCATCCAGCGGCGGGACCTGGAGGATCTGCGCCGGGCCCTGGCAGAGGCCGGCTTCAACTTCACCCATATCGCCAGCGTCGGCGGCTTTCTTATGGAAGCCAACGATACCCTCCTCCTGGCCGTGGACGAAGGAGCCGTCGAGAAGGCCCTGGAGGTGATTCGAACGCATTGCCACGTCCGCACTCGCTACCTGAGCCCTGCCTCCCCACTCCTGGAGACAGGGGGACTTTTTCCCCCGGCTCCGGTGGAGGTACAGGTCGGCGGCGCACACGTCTTCATTCTGCCGATCGAGGAATGGCAACGCCTGGCCTGAACTTGGACCAAGGAGGTTTTCCTTTATGGACCCATGGAGTTTGCATCTGGTACAAGCCGTGACCAACACGGCGACAACGACGTCGATCCTTCCGCTTGAGGTTCAGCTTTTCCTGAGCCGGGTCCTGCCTATTTTGGAGATCGTCGGCTACATTCTGGGGGGGTATCTGGCCATTGCCTGGCTGGGCCTGGTTGTTTGGACCTACCAGGACATTCGCGCCCGCAGCGAGAGCCTGCCGACGCACCTCCTTGCCACCCTGCTGGTCCTCTTTCTTTTTCTGCCAGGCTACTGGCTTTACCTCCTCTTCCGCCCTCGAGAAACCCTGGCCGAGGGCTACGCCCGCGCCCTGGAACGGGAATATATTATGCAGGATATGGAGGAGCGTCTCGTCTGTCCTACCTGCCAACGGGGAGTGGAGATGGACTTTATCCTCTGTCCCCACTGCCATACCCCGCTCCGAAAGAAATGCCCGTCCTGTGACCGGCTGATGGATCTGACCTGGACCCTCTGCCCCTATTGTGGGCGTTGACGCTCTCGGGCTTGGAACGCGTGGGATTCCCGGGGCAGAGTCCCCCTGGTTGCCCTCGGGACATACCCCGTAGGGGAGTAGTGCCGCCGTGCCCCCTGGCCCGGTGTCTATGCTTGAGGTCGGTAGGCAGACGATACCTGAGCCGGCGGGCTGAATCCGGCGAGGGGCCAACCGCCGGTTCGCCCCGCTACGCTACCTTCCAGCGCAGGTAAGCGTCAATGAAGGCGTCGATTTCCCCGTCGAGGACGGCGGAGGTGTTACTCGTTTCAAAGCCGGTGCGGAGGTCCTTGACCAGGTTATAGGGGTGGAGGACGTAGGAGCGGATCTGGTTGCCCCATTCGGCCGAGACGTGCTCCCCCTTGAGCCGGGCCCGCTCCTCCTCCTGTTTCCGCTTCTCCCGTTCGTAGAGGCGCGAGCGCAGTACCTTCATCGCCATTTCTTTGTTGCGGAGTTGAGAGCGTTCGTTCTGGCAGGTGGCTACGATGCCGGTAGGCAGGTGGGTGATGCGCACGGCGCTGTCGGTGGTGTTGACGCTCTGTCCACCGTGGCCAGCCGAGCGAAAGACCTCGATGCGCAGGTCCTCGGAGTTGATGCTCACCTCGATGGAGTCGTCCAGGGCCGGCATGACTTCCACCAGGGCGAAGGAGGTGTGCCGGCGATGGGCGGCATCGAAGGGAGAAAGGCGCACCAGGCGATGCACGCCGGCCTCGGGACGGGTATAGCCGTAGGCATAGGGGCCGCGAATCTCCACCGTCACCGTCTTGATGCCGGCTTCCTCGCCGGGGACGATCTCCAGGATGTCGGCCTCAAAACCCCGGCGTTCGGCCCAGCGCAGGTACATCCGCAGGAGCATCTCCGCCCAATCCTGGGCATCGGTCCCACCGGCTCCGGCGTGGATGGAAAGCAGGGCATCGCCCTCGTCGTACTCCCCGCCCAGCATCAGGCGAAGTTCGCGGCGTTCTACCTCCTCGGCCAGCCGCCTGCCCTCGGCCTCTACCTCGGCAAGCATCGCCTCATCGCCTTCTGCCCGGGCCAGTTCCAGGAGGGCTTGAAGTTCCTCACACTGACGGGAAAGGCTCTCCCATCCTTCGATTTCCTCCCGCAGGTGGGTCAGCCGGCGCATCACCTCCTGGGCTTGGCGAGGTTCTTCCCAGAACCCGGGCTCCAGGGTGCGTGCTTCTAACCGGCGGAACTCTTCCTTCCGGGCCGGCAGGTCAAAGATGCCTCCCCAGCGTCTCCAGACGCTTCCGCAGACCTTCCAACCGTTCGCTTGCTTCGCTCATCCGAACCTCAGAGGTTTCGTAATACATCCAGCCCCGATTCCTGGAGCAGGGCCTCGATGCGGGCCACCACCATATCAATGGCGATGGTGTTGAAGCCGCCCTCGGGGATGATGATGTCGGCGTAACGTTTGCTCGGCTCGACAAATTCCAGGTGCATCGGGCGGACGGTCTCCAGGTATTGGCGGATCACCGATTCCATCGTCCGACCACGCTCGGCGATGTCCCGCTCCAGGCGGCGGATGAAGCGCAGGTCGGCATCGGTGTCCACGTAGATTTTGACGTCCATCATTTCCCGAAGCGTCTTGTCGGCAAAGATGAGGATGCCTTCGAGCAGGATGACCCGGTGGGGCAGGACGGTACGGGTCTCTTTCCGGCGGGTGTGGGTGGTAAAGTCGTAAATGGGGATTTCGGCCGGCCGGCCGGCGATCAGCCGTTGCAGATGCCGGATCAAAAGTTCGTTCTCCAGGGCGTCGGGGTGGTCGAAGTTGACCCGGGCCCGCTCTTCCAGCGGCAGGTGGGAGAGGTCGCGGTAGTAGGAATCGTGCTGAACATAGGCGATACGGTCGCGCCCCACCCGCTCTAAGATGGCGTGGGATACGGTGGTTTTCCCCGAGCCGGTTCCTCCGGCCACGCCGACGATGACCGGTTTCACAGCTATGCCTCCTGCCATCCAGGGCTTTTTGTAACGATTCAGCCCGGTCATTCTGCCAACGAATTCTCAACGAATCAACGAATTCTGTTGCGCTCGCAGCCAATTCGTTGACAGCAGGGCTGAAGAGTTACTTTTATTTTACCACGGGGCCGGGTGAGGTGCAAACGAGTTCGCGGAAAGCACAGGGGACAAGGCGCTGGATGCCGCATCCGGCGCAGGGGCCGGTGCGACAATCGGGGGTAGCCTCGCCTCTTATGGCCCGGCGATACTCCCGCCAGAGAAAGGCCCGGCCGATGCCACAGGAGATGTGCTCCCAGGGAAAAATTTCGGTACGCGGGCGAGGACGCTGGGCATAGAAGGCAGGGTCCAGCCCCGCCCGGTCAAAGGCCTCCCACCAGCGCTCTGCCCGAAAGTGCTCCTGCCAGGCATCCAGGTGTGCCCCATTCTCCCAGGCGGATCGGATGACCCGGGCCAGGCGCCGGTCGCCGCGGGAAAGGGCCGCTTCTAGCCGGCTGGCGGAAATGTCCTGCCAGGAGAGTTCGATCGCCGGGTCGCGGAGCGACCGGCGGAGGAAACGGAGTTTTTCCTCTAGCACCTCGGGCGGGTCCTGGCCGGCCCACTGGAAGGGGGTATGGGGTTTGGGCACAAAGGGCGCCACGCTGATGCTCAGCCGGGCCCGCCGCCCGGCATACCGGCGCCCGATGCGTAGAGCCTCCTGTACCATCTCGACGATGCCGGCTAGGTCGGCCTCGTCTTCTGTGGGCAGTCCGATCATAAAGTAGAGTTTGACCCGCCGCCACCCCCGGGAGAAGGCGGCTTCCAAAGTCGAGGCAAAGTTCTCCCGGGTCAGTCCTTTGTTGATGGCATCGCGCAGGCGCTGAGTGCCGGCCTCGGGAGCAAAGGTCAGGCCGACATGCCGCCTCTGGGACAGGCGATCGGCCAGTTCCACGGAGAAGGCGTCCAGGCGCAACGAGGGGAGGGAGATGGTCAAGCCGGCCGCGGCGTGGTCTTCCTGCAGTCCCTCCAGAAGTTCCGGCAGGCGACTGTAGTCGCTGGTGCTGAAGGAAAGGAGGGAAAGTTCTTCGTAACCGGTGTGGGCAAGGAGTTCCCGGACGGCGGCGCGCACTTCCTCGGGCGAACGCTCGCGTACCGGCCGGTAGATGACCCCGGCCTGGCAGAAACGGCAACCTCGGCCACACCCCCGCTGAATCTCCACCACGGCCCTGTCGTGTACCGAGTCCACATAGGGCACCACGGCCCGGGTCACGGGCGGGGAAGCGGAAAAGTCGGCAAGCACCCGCTTGGAGATCCGACGGGGGATGCCGGAGCCTTCGGGGAGGATACGGGAGATGGTGCCGTCGGGATGGTATTCGACCCGGTAGAAGCGGGGCACGTAAATACCGGGGAGGCCGACCGCCCGACGCAGGAAGGTTTCACGGGAGCCTCCGGAGGCCCGTACCTCGAGAAATAGGGCCACCAGGTCGTCTACGGCTTCCTCTCCCTCGCCGATGACGAAGAGGTCCACAAAGGCGGCCATCGGTTCGGGGTTATAGGCCCCGGAGCCGCCGGCGATGACCAGGGGGTGTTCCGGCCCCCGTTCCTCTGCTAGAAGGGGTAAGCCGGCCAGCTCGAGCATGGCCAGGACGTTGGTATAGGTGAGTTCATAAGGCAGACTGAAACCCAGGAAGTCAAAATCGGCCAGGGAATGCCGGCTTTCCAACCCGTAGAGGGGGAGTCCCCGGCGGCGCATCGCCGCCTCCATATCCACCCAGGGCATATAGACCCGATCGGCCAGTACCCCCGGCATCCGGTTCAGGCGGTCGTAGAGGATCATCAGACCCAGGTTGGCCATGCCGATCTCGTAGAGGTCGGGGTAGGCCAGGGCAAAGCGCAAGCAGGCCTGCTTCCAATCGGCCGAGCGGGCGTTCCATTCCCCGCCGATGTAGCGGGCCGGCCGGCTGACGGTGGGCAAGATGCGCTCCAATTCCTCCGAGAGGGCCTCAGGCCGGCCGGGGCAACTCCAGAGGCTCATTCGCGGAAGAACTCCACGACCTCCACTTCCTCTTCCGCACCACCCAGCACTTCGACGATGCTGATGCGGTGCCAGGGGAGGTAAAAGCCGGTTGCCCCCCGGCTGACGTAGGAAACGGGCTTGCCGTCGCGCTTGCGCGGGTTGGAAAAGTGGAGGAACTGATCCTTAGGATCGGGGAGCGTTTCCGCATCGGCCAGAATCGGTTCCTCGCCAATCACGTGGATCAGAAGTGTAGGCACCGTTTCCCTCCTCGGGTTCTGGGCACCCTATATTTCTGGCAAAAGGCCTTTCTGTTGCCATAGAGGCTCGTTCGGGCCCCACCGGGACATCGTTTTGCCGGAGATCGCCCCACCGGATGGCCCGCAGCGAAGTACCGATAACGTTCCTCCCCACCGGGCAACACCCAACGTCCGGCTTCATAAAGGAACACCTGACCGACCGGGACAGGGTTACCCCGTCCCTTCGCTACCCACGGCCATCTTTTCCAGAATTACCCGCATCACCAGATTACCCAGGCGAATCTCATCGCCATCCCGGAAGGGCACGGGGACATGGGCAGTAAGCCGGTCGCGATTCAGAAAGGTTCCGTTCATGCTGCCCAGGTCTTCCAGGTAAAATTCGTTGCCCCGGCGGATGATCCGGGCATGGCGGCGCGAGACACCGGCCAGGTAACCGTTATCCGGGGTCAGGTCGATCTCGGGAAAGATGCCGCCGGCGACATCGCTGCGCCCGATCAGGATCACTTCCTTGAGCGGGCAGGGGATCGTTCGCCCGCTGTTGAGGACGAGGAGACGCAGTTCGGCCGGTGTGATGTGGGCTGTGGTGCGGCTTTCCGAACGGACCTCGGCATCCTCAGGCGGCGGGTTCTCCTCCGGAGCCCAGGCCGGGGACGGTTCCGCTCCTCCGGGTGAGGGCATCTCGCCGGCGATCAGGCTGGCCCCACATTCAGGGCAAAGGATCGTTCCTTCGAGCACCTTGTGTTGGCAGTAGGGACAAACGATCATCGTTACCTACTCCGGTCTCTCGGACCAACGCCGGCCCAGACGCCGGGTGCTGTAACGGATTTCCTTCTTGCCGGCGGCAGAGGTTTGTCCGGTACGTTGCAACCGTTGGGTTTCCTCCTCCACCTTTCGGGCCAGATCCTCTTCTCCCATCTGCACCAGCCGGGTAATGAGCGAGGCCAAACGCCGGGTGGCCTGGTCCACATTGCCCCGGCGGGCCTCTTGCCAGGCCAGTTCTTGCAAGCGGTAGGCGGTGACCCTTTCCAAAGCCCGCCTTACCTTTAGGGGAACCTCTACCTCCTCCACCTGAGCCTGGCAGGGGAGGGCCAGTTCCCATCTTTCCTGTCGCCGGATTCTTTCGCGGGGCAGACGGTAAGAAAAAGCCACTTGGAGAAAACGATGCCGGCCGGTGGAAAGCGGGGGCAGGACGACTTCGGCCAAAAAGACCTGAGGTTGATCGCCCAGCCATTCCCCCAGAGGCACGTCGTAGCCTTTTTCCCAGGTTTCGTGAAGTGTCATCGGAGAGATTTCAGGTGCCACGCGGAAGAGGTGCCGGACCTCTACCTGGGGGGCCGGCTGCAGGTTCAGGGCCATCTCTTGGGCCACAATGCCCTGGAGGAGACGCATCTCCTCCCGAAAAATGGGGACGATGGCCTCTTCCCCGGCGATATACTCGCTGCGGCTGTTGCCGTGGGCGGCCATCGTGGACAAAAGGTCCTCATTCCATTCGTTTCCGACCCCCAGGGCGGTGAGGCCGATGCCGGCCTCCTGGGCCTTGTGGGCCAGTTCGACGCAACGTTGCTCATCTCCATAGGTCTGGCCGTCGGTCAGCAGGATGATCCGGCGCACGCCGGAAAAAGCGGCCACCCGGAACATCTGCTCCATCGCCTGTTCCAATCCCCGGCCCATTTCCGTCCCCCCGGAAGCCTGGATCTCCGAGATATGCTCCCGGATGGCGGCCGGCGTCTGGACCGGCTGCCGGGGGACAACCACGGCAGCCCGGTCATTGAAGGTGATCAGACAGAAGTAATCCTCGGGGGTCAACTGGCCGACGATGTAGCGGGCTGCCTCCTTGGCCTGGTGCAGCCGATCGCCGCGCATGGAACTGCTACAATCGAGCACCAGGCAGATGTCCAGCGGCATGCGGGCCCGTCCTTCCCCCCCGCCGGTCGGAAGGAGTTCGATCAGAAGGTAGAGGACCTGCTGTTCCTGCAGCACGGGCAAACGCTCCCGGCTGGGGGTACAGGACAGGCGGATGTCGCGCTCCATCGGACTCTCCTACGGTCCGTCCGGCTCTGCCGAAGATACCATCTTATTTAATTATACCGTGTCTTCCGGACCTTGTAAAGTTCTGTCGGTTCTTGTAAGGGCTTTTCAATGTTTCAACAAATGCCCCTATAGAAGCCTCGCTGTAGCCGCTTTTCACCCGGCCCATTGGGGAGAATAACGCTATGGCGGCGGCTTCACCGCCAACAAAATCGCTTGCATTTCTTTGGGTCTGCCAGGGCCTGCTTGACCGGGCCCAGCGTCTTTGCTTCACTGCCAACAAAATCGCTTGCATGTCTTTGGGTTACAACTTAAAAGCCCTAGGTTCTTGTGCCCGAGATGAGGCCGGCGAACAGGTCTTCCTCCCTCGGGGTAGCCTGCATATCGCGGGCGTCGGTCAGGATAAAGGTCTCAAAACCCATATACTCCCGTCGAAAATCCTCGGGTAGGTTCAACCAGGGATGATCGGGGGGCAGTTGCGTGCGGTGGCAGCGCAGGGCGTCCAGTTTCTTCCCCAGGAAGGCCCGGATGTCCACGGCCGTGGTGATACGCTCCTCCGGGATACCCCGCCGGGCGATCTCCTCTTCCGAGGGCCGCTCGGGAATCAGCCCGTGCCTCCACATCGCCTCACGGATGCGGCGAAAGGTGGCGGCGGAGATGGCGGTGTAGTAGAGTTTGCGCGGCGGCCCCGAAAGGCATTCGGCCGCTTTCCAGGCGGCGGTGGTATGACGATGGATGGCTATGTGGTCGGGGTGGCCGTAGCCTCCGTCCGGCCCGAAGGTAAGCACGACCTGGGGCCGGAAGCGGCGGAAGAGCGAAAGGATTTGCCCGACCACCCTGGCCGGATCGGCCCGGCAAAAGGCCTGGGGGTGGTCGTTGTCGGGGCTGCCGGCCATGCCGGAATCGCGATAGCCCAGGAAATGCAGTTCCCGGATTCCCAGCGTCCGACAGGCACAGCGCAACTCCTCTTCGCGTATCCGCCCCATATCTTCCGGCGATACCTCCATCCCGCTGTCGTGGACGATGCCGGCCTCGCCCCGCGTGGCACAGACCAGCACCACCCGCACGCCTTCGGCGGCGTAGCGGGAAAGCGTCCCGCCGGCAGCGAAACTTTCGTCATCGGGATGGGCAAAGAAGGCCATCAAGGTGCGTTCCAAAGGTGCTTCTCCTATTCCGGCCGACCGGGGAGGTGGACGATGAAAGCCATCCCCCCACGGGGCTGATTCTCCACGGCGATGCGGCCGCCGTGCATCTCCACGATGTAGCGGGCCACGGCCAGGCTCAACCCTTCGCGCCCCAGGACGTAGGTGGGCGAACTATCGGCGTGGAAGAAGAGGTCGAAGAGGCGCTCCTGTTGCTCGGCCGGGATGCCCTTGCCGGCCCCGACTACCCGAACCTCCACGCCGGCGTCGGCCGGCCGCAGGGAAAGGAGCACCGCGCTCCCGGGCGGGCTATCGCGGACGGCCGCTTCCAGCAGGTTGGAAAGGACCATCTTCAGACTGTCGCTGCTCCCCAGGATAGGGGGCAGGCCGGCCCAATCGTCCAGATGGATGCTGACTTCGCTCTCCTCGGCCTCGCCGGCCATCTCCTCCACCGCCTGCCGGGCCACCTCCGAAATGACGACTTCCTCCAGATCAATGGGGATGCGGGTGATCCGCTGGAGGTAGAGGATGTCGTCTACCAGCTGGGCCAGCAGGTCCACGTTATTGGCCATAATCTCCATATACTCCTGTCGCTTGTCCTCCGGGATCGGGAAGTCGGGGTGGCGCAGGAGTTGGAGATAACCCTTGACCGGCGTCAACGGTGTGCGGAGTTCGTGGGAGGCGGAGTAAACAAAGTCGGCCTTGAGGCGATCCACAGCGCGATACCAGCGCTCATAGAGGGAGCGACGCGCCTCGGCTTCCTGGTACAGCCGGCGGGCCTGGTCCAGCACCTCCTGGCTGCGCCGGCCCAGGAGGGTAAAGGAACGTCCCAAGTAGCCGCCGATCCCGCCGGCCAAGGGAAAGAGAAAGGCCAAGGACAGCGCCAAGGACGGATCGGCCGGAGGGGAATCCAGGAGATAGAGGAAGCCGTAGAGGAGGGAAGCGGCAAGTCCCAGGCCCAATCCGCCGACGTAACCTTCCAGCAGGCCGGCGTAGGCGATCGGAAGGTAAAAGGCGGGGAAGAAAGGGCTGCGGGAGGAGCAACTGCCCAGGATGAGGAGCGTGGCCAGAAAAAAGTCCAGGGCCGGCAGTGCCCAGCGCACCAGGCGGTGCTCCAGAAGGTTACGTTGTTGCAAGACCCAGGAAAGCGGCAAGGAGGCCAGGGCCAGGCCCAACGCGGCCCAGAGGAGGGCCGGCCGGACGACCGGGAGACGGAAGAGGAGGAAAAGGAAAGGTACCAAGAGGATAAGCAGGGTTCGGACGGGAAGCAGGATCCGGGCCGGCCGGGAAGGAAGGAAATCGGCCTGGGCGGTCGGCCGGCCGTTCCATAGCAAAGGCCGGTACGGACCGGGCTGGTCCTGGGCTTCTCCACCGGCTTTTACCGACCCCAGCAATTCTTCAGCAACGGGCAGTTCGTCTCCATCCATAGGGATTATTTCAAGGCCCCCCAGTTAGGCCCGGTATGCACCTCGACCTGCAAAGGCGCATCCAGCCGGTAAGCACCTTCCATAACCTCTTTGACCAGCGGAACGACGGTTTCGACTTCCTCCTCCGGCACCTCCAACACCAGTTCGTCATGCACCTGCAAGAGCATCCGGCTGCGCAGCCTTCGCTTCTGGAGGGCCCGGTGCAGCCGCACCATGGCGATCTTGATGATGTCGGCAGCCGTGCCCTGAATCGGGGTATTGACCGCCTCGCGTTCGGCGGCCATGCGCACGTTGCGGTTCGAGGAGCGCAGTTCCGGGATGTAGCGGCGCCGCCCCAGGACGGTGGAGACGTAACCCAGCTCCCGTCCCCGGCGAACCGTTTCCTCCAGGTAGCGGCGCACGCCGGCGTAGCGGCGGAAGTAGGTGGAGATGAACCGAGTCGCCTCCTTCTGGTCGATGCCCAGGCGCTGGGCCAGGCCATAGTCGCTCATCCCGTACATCAGCCCAAAGTTCACCGTCTTGGCCACACGCCGTTGCTCCGGGGTGACCTGGGAAACGAGGATACCGAAGAGGGTGGCCGCCGTGCTGGCGTGGACGTCTTCACCCCGGCGAAAGTCCTCCAGGAGACCGGAGTCCTGCGCAAGGTGGGCCAGGATGCGCAGTTCCACCTGGGAGTAATCGGCGGAGAGTAGGACCCAGCCCGAGGAAGCGATAAAGGCCTGGCGAACCTTGCGGCCAACCTCGGTGCGGATGGGGATGTTCTGGAGGTTGGGGTCGGAGGAAGAGAGCCGGCCGGTGGCCGTGGCCGTCTGGTTGAAGGAAGTATGCACCCGTCCGGTGCGCCGGTTGACCAGGAGGGGCAGCGCGTCCACGTAGGTGGATTTGAGTTTGGCCAGTTCGCGCAGCCGAAGTACCGCCTCGACGATGGGATGGGCAGTTCGCAGTTTCTCCAGGACCTCGCTGGCCGTGGAGTAACCCCCGGATTTCAACTTGCTGGTTGCCGTGAGTGGAAGGCCCAGTTCGCGGAAGAGGACCTCGCCCAGTTGTTGCGTCGAGTGGACGTTGAAAGGGTGGCCGGCATATCCGTAGATCTCCTCCTCCAGTTCCTCCAAAGCATGCTGAAGTTCGCGGGACATCTGAAGAAGGAAGGGAATATCCAGGAGAACGCCTGTGCGCTCCATCTCCCGCAGGACCTCGACCAGCGGCAGTTCCACTTCCTCAAAGAGCGAGGTCAGGCCGTTTTCGGCCAGTTGTCTTTCCAGCACTTCCTTCAGGCGGAAGGTCATATCGGCATCGGCGCAGGCATAGGGGCCGACCACCTCGATCGGCACCTGATCCATCGTGCGCTGGGCCTTGCCCTTGCCGAGGATTTCGGCAATGTCCCGCATCTCCACGCCCAGGTAGCGGAAGGCCAGGTTCTTCAACCCGATAGAGCGGTCCTTCCGCAGGGCAGCAGCGCCGCTTTCGGCTTCGCCCTCGCCCTCGGCCAGGCCCGAGCGTCCGCCCACCAGGTAGGCGGCGATCAGGGTGTCAAAGGTGATGCCCTGGACCTCCAACCCCTGCTCCGAAAGCACCAGGGTGTCAAACTTGGCGTGGTGGGCGACCTTGGGGACGCGGGCATCCCCCAGGAGGGGGGAAAGGTGCCGGCGGACGGTTTCCCAGGGCAGTTGGCACGGAAGGTGCCGGCCGTCGAGGGTGCGGTGGCCGACCGGGATGTACCAGGCCCGGCCATTGCCCCTGGCCAGGGAAATCCCCACCAGTTCGGTATCCATCGGCTGGGTAGAGGTGGTCTCGGTATCCAGAGCCAACGGACCGGTGCCCAGAGCGGCGAGCATCTCCTTCAGGGCCGCCTCATCCCGGACGATACAATAGGCCGAATGCTCCACCGGCTCCGGCGGGGCGGAAGTGCCTTCAAAGAGGGGCAACTGGCGGGAGATATGGGCCGGCCCCGCCTCCGGCCGTCCCGGAAGCCGTTCCAGGAGGCTGCGGAACTCGAGTTCGCGGAAAAGGCGCACCACAGCCTCGCGATCGTAAGCACCGAAGCGGCTGCCCTCCAGGTCCAGTCGGATCGGGACATCGGTGCGGATGCGGGCCAGGTCTCGGCTGAGAAAGGCTTGCTCCCGGTTTCCCTCCAGGGCCTTGCGGTAGCGGGGGGGGACCTGCTCCAGTTTTTCGTAGAGGGCCTCCAAGGAGCCAAAGTTACGCACCAGTTCCTCGGCCGTCTTCTCCCCGACACCGGGGACACCGGGGATGTTATCGGAGGGGTCGCCCTTGAGCGCCTTGAACTCGACCAGGCGTTCGGCCTCGAAGCCGTAGCGTTCCCGCACCCGGGCCGGGTCATAGCGGACGGTATCGCTGTATTTACGGCCGGGTACGAGCACGTGGACGTGCTCACGAACCAGTTGCAGGGCGTCGCTATCGCCGGTGATGATGAGGGTGTCCAGGCCGGCCTCATCCGCCAGGCGGGCCAGGGTGCCGATGAGGTCATCAGCCTCGTATCCGTCCAAGCCGCAGGAGGGAATGCCCAGAGCGTGCAGGACCTCTTCGGCACGCTCCACCTGCGGCCGCAGGTCGTCGGGCATCTTGGTGCGGTGGGCCTTGTACTCCTTGTAGAGGTCGTGGCGAAAAGTCCGCCCCCGGTCCATACAGACGATCACATAATCGGGCTGCTCCTCGGAAAGCACCTTGAGGACGGTGGAGAGGAAGCCGTAGAGGGCGTTGGTCGGCTCCCCCTTGGAGGTCACCATCGTGGCCGGCAAGGCGTGATAGGCTCGATAGAGGAGGGCGTGGCCGTCAATCAGAACCAGTTTGGGTCTTCCAGGCATGGCGATTGCCCATTTTTCCATATGATAAACATATTTTACCATACGGCCGGGCGGGATGCAAATTGGGTTGGTCTCGCAAGTTCCCAAGAGATCGAGTTCCTGAAGGGTGCTCGCGAGACGCCCCTACTGGAAGCCATCCGTCGGATTCAAGCCTATCCGAACGAATAACCAATACGCCAATTTCTTGTTGCTTAACGGATTCCGTTCCCGATGGCAAATACAATGTGATGGATGGCACAAGGAAATACCCGTATTACCGTCTGGATGCTTTGGACCGCCAAATTATTCTCTATTTGCAGCGCAAGCGGCACTGGAGCGGGCCGGCCTGCCTCCAGAGGCCGTGGATGAGGTCATCTTCGGCTGCGCCCGGCAGGCCGGAAACGGCCCCAATATCGCCCGTCAGATCGCCTTTCACAGCGGCGTCCCCAGGGATCGGCCGGCCTTTACGGTGAACAAAGCCTGTGCCGGTGGCCTGAAAGCGATAACGCTGGCGGCCCCGTCCGTCCTCGGTGGGGAAGACGACCTGGTTCTGGCCGGCGGGGTGGAGCAGATGTCGCAGATCTCCTACCTGCTGTTGCGGGCCCGCTGGGGCTACTGGCCTGAGCGATGACACGCCGGTGGATGCCATGTACCGCGACGGCCACTTTTGCCCGCTGGCCGGGATGTTGATGGGCGAGATGGCAGAACTGTTGGTCGAACGCTCCTACGGGATCACCCGCGAGGAGCAGGACCGCTTCGCTCTGGAAAGCCACCGCAAGGCCGTCGCCGCCTGGGAAAGCGGGGCCTTTCGGGAGGAGGTGGTGCCGGTGGAAGCCCCGGCCGAGAAGGGCGGTACGGTGCTGGTCGAACGGGACGAGCGGCCGCGGGCCGACACTTCTCTGGAGAAACTGGCCCGGCTACGGCCGGCCTTCCAGCCCGATGGCACCATCACGGCCGGCACCGCCTCCGGCATCACCGATGGGGCGGCGGCTCGTGCTGGCCCCCGAGGAGCGGGCCCGGCAACCGGGCATCCCCCCGCGGGCCCGCCTTCTCGGCTTTGCCAACGCGGCCGTACATCCTCGGAGATGGGGTTGAGCCCGGTGCCGGCGACACGGAAACTCCTATCCAGAATCGGCCTCCGCCTGGACGACTTCGACCTAACCGAAGTGAACGAGGCCTTTGCCGCCCATGTGCTGGCGGTGGAGCGCGAACTGGACTGGGATACCTCCCGCCGGAACGTCCACGGTGGGCGGTGGCCCTGGGGCATCCCACCGGATGCCCCGGAGCCCGCTTGCTCGTCACACTCCTGCACGCCTCGCGCACGCATAACAAAAGGCTGGGCCTGGCCACCCTTTGCGTCAGCGGCGGCCCGGGCATGACGGCGGCCATCGAACGGCTCTAGGGCCGGCCGATGAAGGGCCGCCTCAGCAGGTAGGGACGATGATCACGCGCCGAGTTCCGAGGTGCAATGTGGGCAGCGCGTGGCCCGTATCGGGATGATGGAGTAGCAGCGGGGGCATTCCTTGGTCGTCGGTTCGGCCGGCGGGGCCTCCTTCTGCCTCCGCAGCCGGTTGATCGCCTTGATCAGCGCAAAGATCGCCAGAGCGATGAGGATAAAGTCCAGGACGGTGTTGATAAACGCCCCATAGCGGATGGCCACCGCCGGAGCATTTTCGGTTTCTCCCCGCAGGACAATCGCCAGTTGGGAAAAGTCGATGTTATTCAGGAGAAACCCAATCGGAGGCATGATCACGTCGTTGACCAGCGAACTGACGATCTTTCCGAAGGCACCGCCGATGATGATGCCGACGGCCATGTCAATGACATTTCCCCGCATGGCAAATTCTCTGAATTCCTTGAGCAGGCCCATCGTTCACCTCCTACGGGTTGGGCTTCACGGTTTGAATGGCCCTCTCAGGCACGGATTTCAACCATCGTGCTCGCCCGTGTCCGCCGACATTATATCCATCGGGCCGAAGGGGGGCAAGGCCTGTAAGTTGGTGTGACTGTTCGAATTTTGGTGAAGGGCGCTAACAGGTACACCGGCCCACATCCTGTACCTGTTTGTCCATCCTATGCGAGGGACAAGTCCGCTCCACCGCGGCCCAGATGATTGCCACACTAGGCCAACAGCCGACCGACGCATCCTGCCGATTCGGGCCGCTTGTACCCGCGCAGGGTGCGATACCGTTCCTTCCGACACCACCCGACGCCACGTTCGCTGCCGCTATGGGTACCCCGGGGTCTCGCCACCGGGGCCTCGCCAGGTGCGAACCGCTGTCAAACGCGGCCACAGGTTCCATCGATCCGGGAGGCCGAGGTCCTGCGGCCAAACTCCCCCCCGGAAGTTGTCAAACGCGGCCACAGCTTCCATCGATCCGGGAAAAGCAGCCGCAAGCGATAGGCCACGGTGGCTTTCTCCCCTGCACTCGGAGGAGAGGCCGCCAGGTAGCGTAGGAGCGCGGCGGCGCTGCGCCCCTACTTCCCAACTCCACAGATTCCGGCTTCCACTCGACAACCGGTTCACCCAACCGCTTCAGGTCGGCCAAGGCCTGAAGCGGTTGACGCTGGTGTGCCAGACAGGGATCCATCGGCATCAGTGGCCACCAACGGCACAGGGCTGGGCCTCTCCATCGTGAAGAACCGGGTCGAGCGCTACGGCGGCCGGATCGCCGTGGAAAGCCGGTTGGGCCGGGGCTCGACCTTTACCGTGCACCTTCCTCTCTGGGAGGCAGCACCGGATGCTGACGAAATTCAGATTTAAAAGGAAATTTCGACAGAATTCGTCATTGCCGGGCTTGGTCCTCTTGTTTTTGACAAATGTCTTGGATTGTGCTATAATTCTCGATGTTATCGCTCGGCGAGGCGGGGGATGCGCTTCTCCGCCTGCGGCGAGGGCCTTGCGAGTTCTGAAGGAGGTAATTGATGGCCCTTCAAGCATTCAACCTGACGCGAGAGATGTTGGACCATTCCTTCGCCGAAACGGTGGCCCCGGACAAGGAAAAACTCCTGACCTGTATCCAGTGCGGCACCTGCACGGCTTCCTGCCCCACGGCCTATGCCATGGAGTATACGCCGCGGCAACTGTGGCGACTGATCCAGGTGGGGCTACGCGATGAGGTGTTGCGGAGCGATACCTTCTGGCTCTGCACCACCTGCTACTCCTGCACCATCCGCTGTCCCCGGGGCATCTCGGTAACCGAAACGATGGCCACCCTCAAGCGCCTCTCGGTGGCCGAGGGCGTGGAGAAAAAGGACCGCAGCGCCCGCTTCTACGAGACCTTCATGGACGTGGTCCGCGACACCGGACGGATGCACGAGACCTTCCTGATGCTGCGCTGGCTGCTCCGGACCAACCCCTTGCAGGCCTTTTCCTTCGCCCCGCTGGGGCTGGCGCTTCTGCGCCGGGGCAAGATGCCCCTGCGGCCGATTTCCATCAAAGGGGTGGACCAGATTCGGGCAATGTACGCCAAGGTGCGCGAGATGGAGGAAAAGGAGGAAATTCTGCGATGAAGTACGCCTACTATCCCGGCTGCACGCTGGAAACGGCCGCCCGCGAGTACGATGTCTCGGCCCGGGCCGTCTTCCGCGAACTAGGGGCGGAACTCGTCCCTATCCCCGACTGGAACTGCTGCGGCTCCTCACCGGCCGAGTCGGTGGACTATCTTCTCTCCATTGCCTTGCCGGCTCGCAACCTGGCCATGGCCGAGGAGATAGGCCTGGACATTGTCGCCACCTGCAGTGCCTGTTACCTGAGCCTCTTCAAGGTGGAGAAACACTGCCAGCGCGATCCCTCCCTGCGCGCCCGCCTAGGCGAAATCCTGGGTGCGGCCGGCCTGACCTACCGCGGCACGGCCCGCGTGCGCCATATGCTCGATGTCATCGCCAACGACATCGGTTCGGAAAAGATCCGGGCCCGGATGCGCCGTAGCCTTCGGGGATTGCGCGTCGTACCTTACTACGGCTGCCAGACCGTGCGCCCCTTCATGGAATACGACGGCCCCGACCTGCCCGAATCGATGGACCGCCTCCTGGAGGCGATGGAGGCCGACGTCGTCCCCTACCTCTACAAGACGCGCTGCTGCGGAGGCATCCTCATCACCTCCACCAAGGACGTGGGGGTCAAACTGGTCTCCGACCTCCTGGCCGAGACCGATGGGGCCGACTGCATCGCCACCGTTTGCCCGCTCTGCCAGATGAACCTGGATGCCTACCAGGCCGAGGTCTCCCGAAAACTGGGCCGTCGGGTGAACATCCCTGTGCTCTACCTGACCCAACTCATGGCCCTGGCCTTTGACCTCCCGACCGAGGAAATCCTGCTGAACAAGAACATCGTCTCCCCAAAACCGGTGCTGGAGAAACTGGGCCGGCCGGCCGGGGTATAAGGCCGGCGGCCGGAGCGGGGATATGAAACTGCGCCAGATCGTCGAAATCATCCAGGGCACGCTCCTTTTCGAAACCGACCTCGAAAAGGAGATCCCCTGTGGTGGTGCAGCCGACCTGATGAGCGATGTCCTGGCCCTGGTGGAGCCGGGGGCTATCCTCTTGACCGGGCTGTGCAACCCCCAGGTGGTACGCACGGCCGAGATGGCCGACATCTCCGGCATCATCTTCGTCCGCGGCAAGCAACCGATGCCCGAAACGGTTGCCCTGGCCCAGGAAAAGGGCATTCCCCTGATGACGACGAACCTGCCCATGTTCGAGGCCTGCGGACGCCTCCACCAGGCCGGGCTGCCGAGTTGCGACATCTCCTGCCGCATCCCCTGGAGGACGGCCGAGGGCGCCTCTGAGGAGAAACCGGCTCCATAGGCGATGAACGAAATCACCCGGCTCCAGGAACTGGCCTATGAGGTCAAGATCGGGGACGTGATGACCCGGGATGTGATCACCGTCGAGCCGCAGACCACGATGGCCGAACTCCGGACCGTCCTGCGCGACCACCGGATCTCCGGTGTCCCGGTCCTGGAAAACGACGAACTGGTGGGCATCGTGAGCGTCGAGGACCTGATCAAGGCGCTGGCATCCGGGGAGGTAAGCGCCCAGGTGGGCGAGAAGATGACCCGGAACCCCGTGACCGTCCGGGCCGATGAGACGGTGGTAGCGGCGATCAAGTACTTCAGCCGGTACGGCTTTGGCCGTTTCCCGGTGGTGGATCGCGCAGGAAAACTGGTCGGCATCCTGACCCGAGGCGATATCATCCGCGGCCTCCTGAAGCAACTGGAATTGGAGTACCACCGCGAGGAGAAGCTCCGTTATCAGGTCAGCCATATCTTTGAGGAACTGATCTCCGACCTGACCAGCATTACTCTGCGCTGCCAGGTGGGGGCGAAGAACTTTGAAAGCGCCGGCGAGGCTTCCAGCAAAATCAAGCGGGCGCTCACGCGCCTGGCCGTCCCACCGCAGATCGTGCGGCGGGCCGCCATCGTCACCTATGAACTGGAGATGAATATCATCATCCACACCACGGATGGCGGCGAAATCCTGGCCGAGGTCCAGCCCGACCGGATCATCATCCGGGCGATGGATACCGGCCCCGGCATCCCGGATATCAAGAAAGCGCTACAGCCGGGCTTTTCCACGGCTCCGGATTGGGTGCGGGAGATGGGCTTTGGGGCCGGCGTGGGCCTGAACAACGTCCAGCGCTGCGCCGACGAGATGCTGATCGAATCGCCCAATGCACAGTGGACTTCCATAAAGGTAGTGATTTACCTGAATCACCGGCATCGACCGACCGAGGAAGCGGGATAATGGAGATACGACGATGATAACGCTGGAGACGATCGTCCGGGAACTGGCCCTGGAGGTGCATACCGCCCCGGGGAAACTGGGACACGAGGTCACCGGCGGCTATGCCGCCGACCTCCTGAGTTGTGTGATGGCCAAAGCCAAACCCGGCAACCTCTGGGTCACCTTGCAGAGCCATCCGAACATCGTCGCCGTGGCCAGCCTCCTGAACCTGGCCGGCATCATCGTCACCGAGGGGGGCACCCCCGACCCGACTACCCTCTCCAAGGCCGAGGAGGAGGGCATTCCTATCCTGACCACGCCGCTTACCACCTACACGGTGGTCGGCCGTCTCTTTGCGCTGGGCATCCCCGGGGTGGAGCGGTGAGGCACGCCGGACGGGACGATGCGCGAACTGAGCCTGCATATCCTGGATGCCCTGGAAAATTCGCTGGAGGCCGGAGCCGACCGGGTCGAACTGGTCATTGAAGAGGATCCCGGCGCGGATCGTTTGCACATTACCATCCGAGATAACGGTCGTGGCATGAGCGCGGAGCAACTTGGCCGGGCCTTTGACCCCTTCTACACCACCCGCAAGACGCGACACGTGGGTTTGGGCCTGCCGCTTTTCAAGGCCGCCGCCCAACGCTGCAACGGCGACGTGACGCTCACCTCCCAGGAAGGGCAAGGGACGACCCTGAAAGCCACCTTCCAGTACAGCCACATAGACCGGGCTCCGCTGGGCGATATGCCCCGAACACTCCTGGCCTTTCTCCTGGGCGGAAAGTGCGACCTTGTCTACCGCCACCGTGTGGGCGAACGGGAATTTTCCTTCGATACGGCCGAAATCCGTGCTGTCTTGAGTGGGCTGCCTCTTTCCCACCCCGAGGTGCGCCGGTGGCTGGAGACGTTCATCGCCGAGGGCGAAGAGACGTTGCGCACGGAACGTTGATCGTTCGGGTGGTGGAAGTGCGCTTCTTCACGGCGGACCTACACATCCATACGGTGCTCTCGGCCTGTGCCGAGGTGGAGATGCTTCCCGCCCGCATCATCGAACGGGCGAAAGAACTGCGGCTGGGTCTCATTGCCATAACCGACCACAACTCGGCCGAGAATGCCGAGGCGATGCTTTCGGCGGCCGAGGGAAGCGGAATCACCGTCCTGCCGGGGATGGAACTCCAGACCCGCGAGGAGGTGCATCTCCTGTGCCTCTTCGATACGCTGGAGCAGGTACGGTGCTGGCAGAAGGAGGTCTATGCCCACCTTCCGGCGCTCAAGAATCGCGAGGAGGTTTTCGGGGTACAGATCGTGCTCGACGCAATGGGGAACGCCGTTGGGAAGAGCGAGCGGCTCCTCCTGACCTCGAGCACCTTTTCGCTGGAGGAAGCGGTGCGGCGTGTGGAGGAACTGGGCGGCCTGTGCCTCCCGGCCCATGTGGACCGCCCGTCCTATTCGATCATAGCCAACCTAGGCTTTATCCCACCGGAACTGGGGCTTGTGGGGGTGGAGATTTCCCCACTTTTGGGCCCTCGGGAGGCCCGGGAACGCTTCCCGGAACTGCGCTCCTACAGTCTGGTGGCCGGCGGAGATGCCCATCGCCTGAAGGAGGTCTCCGCCCGCACCACGTTCCGGATGGAGGAAGCGACGATAGTCGAACTGGCCCGCGCTCTGGCCAGCGAAGGAGGGCGGGGCGTCTGGGTGGACGGCATCCACGCGGGGAGGGTCGCTTGAGGCTCTGGGTGGAGTATGCCGTCCAGCAGCTGGCCCGATCGGGCAAAGCCCGAGAGGTCGTGCGTACCTTTCAAACCGAAGAGCACTTTCACGTCGTCCTGGTCGGCGGCTTCCCGCCGGCCGACGGAGCGGAAGGGCCGGCCCTGCATCTGGACCGGCTCCTGCAGAAGGGAAGGACGCCGGAGGAGGCAGCGGAGGAGGTTCTCTCCGCTCTCCCGGTCGGAGCGTATATCCCCTTTTCCCTCCTGAAGATTCGGGAGGGCCGTTGGGCCGAACTTTTCGAGTGCGATGCGCCGCCGCTCTTTCTGGTGCGCCGGGAACACCTGGTGCTCCTGCCGGTGGAGGAGGAGGAGCAGGGCGGCCGGCTGCTCCGCCGCTGTGCCTTTCGCCTCCAGAGAGGCGACCGGATGGCCGTGGTGAGCGAGGGTTTTATCCGCGCCCGAGGCTGGGAACGGCGCTGGAGCTGGCAGGATGTGGCCCTGACCCTCAAGCGGCTGGCCGATACCGGCGGCGACGCCGAAGAGCTTCTGGGGGCGCTTGTGCGCATCTTCCTGCGCCTTTCCGAAGGCCGGCCGGAGCAGGAAGCGGCCCTCGTGGCCATGTACGTCCGGCCGGTACGCACGGCTACGGTGTGGACCGGCCCGCCGGCCGACCCCCGTCGGGACCGGGAAGCCCTGGAGAAATTTTGGGCCGAGTCGGGCCGGCGCATCATCTGTGGGGATACAACGGCCGAGATCGCCGCCCGGCTTCTTGGGGCGGAACTCCAAATAGAGGAGCGGCCGGCCGACGGCTGGATGGAGGTGCCGCCCACCTCCGGTCTGGATGGCGTGGACCTGGTAACAGAGGGCCTGGTGACCATGCGTGTGGCCCGCCGGCGCCTCCAGGAGGCACAGCGCCTCCAGGACCTCCCGCGTCGGACGGATGGTGCCACGCGCCTGGCCTGCCTTCTCTGGGAAGCCGATGTGATTCGCTTCCTGGTCGGCCTGGCGGTGAACCCGGCCCAGACGGCCGACGCCGCCGGCCGAGTGCCGCTCCGACGTATCGTCGTCGAGGAACTGGCCGAGACGTTGCGAAGGAAAGGCAAGGTGGTGCGGATCGAATCCCTGGGATAGATCGCCTTCGGTGGTCGAGAGACATCTGCCCCGATGGAGCGTAACGACGGCCGTATCGAGACCCCCGAAGGCGCAGAAGAGAAGCAGAGGAGGTACAGTGCTATGGAAGAAGAGCCAAGGATCGGCGTCTACGTGTGTGACTGCGGCGTGAACATCGCCGGCACGATCAACACGGCCGAGGTCATCCGCTTCGCCCAAGAACTGCCGAACGTGGCCGTGGCCCGTGGCTACAAGTACGTCTGCTCGGAGCCCGGCCAAAACATGATCAAGGACGACATCCGTAACCTGGGCATCAACCGCGTGGTGGTGGCTTCCTGTAGCCCGCGGATGCACGAAGTCACCTTCCAGAACGCCCTGGCGGAGGCCGGCCTCAACCCCTACTACTTCGCCATGGCCAACATCCGCGAACACGTTGCCTGGGTGCTCGAGGACCCGGCCCAGGCCACGGCCAAGGCCAAGCGCCTGGTGAGTGCGGCGGTGGCGCGGGTGGCCCACCAGGAGGCGCTGGAGCCACGCAAGGCACCGGTCACCCCGGCCGTGCTCGTCGTCGGCGGGGGCATCGCCGGCATCCAGGCCGCCCTGACCATCGCCGATGCCGGCTACCACGTCTACTTGGTGGAGCGCGAGCCCTCCATCGGGGGACGGATGGCCGAACTGGACAAGACCTTCCCTACCCTCGACTGCTCCACCTGAATTCTCGGGCCCAAGATGATGGATGCCGGTCGGCATCCCAACATCACTCTCCTCACCTGGAGCGAGGTGGAGGAAGTATCGGGTTACGTGGGCAACTTCAAGGTCAAGGTACGTAAAAAAGCCCGCTACGTGGTTCCGGAAAAGTGCACCGGCTGCGGCCTGTGCTGGGAGTACTGTCTCACCCGGCGCATCCCCCAGTACAAGCTGATCAAAATGGGGGAGATGAGCGTCGGTGAAAGGAGGGTTGGCGAACGATGAGCAAGACACCGTTCTCCGCAATCATCGAGCGCTACCCGGCGGAACGCGCCTCTGTCCTGGCCATTCTGGAGGACATCCAGGCCGAGTACAAATACCTTCCTCGGGAGGCACTGGAAATGGTGGCCGAGCGTCTGCGCATGAAACTGAGCGAAGTCTACCAGCTGGCCACCTTCTACAAAGCCTTCAGCCTCACGCCCAAAGGGGATTACATCGTCAAGGTCTGCCTGGGCACGGCCTGTCATGTGGGCGGCGGCCCCCGGGTGCTTGCGGCGATGGAAAAGGCCCTGGGCATCCGGGCGGGCGAAACGAGCCCCGACAACAAGTTCTCCCTGGAGGCCATCCGCTGTGTAGGGGCCTGCGCCCTGGGCCCGATGGTGCTCGTCAATGAGCGCCCCTATAACAAGATGACCCCGACCAAGGCCGAGGAACTGGCCGGCCAGTTGCAACGGGGAGAAATCCCCATAACGCCGGCCGCGGTCGTCATAGAGGCCCGGCCATCCGGCCCGGTAAAACTCTCGGCCGTGCCGCCGGCCGGCTAAGGAGGAAACCATGCCACGCCTCAAGAGTCTGGAGGAACTGCAACAACTTCGGGAGCGCGTCCAGAGCGAACTGAAAGCCCGCTCTACGGCGAGCACAACCATCACCGTGGGCATGGGCACCTGCGGAATTTCCGCCGGAGCCCGCGAGGTGATGCATGCCATCCTGGCCGAACTGGAACGGCTCAAGATCGACGCCCACGTGACTACGACCGGCTGTATCGGCATGTGCTCCAAAGAGCCGCTGGTGGACATCCAGCAGGGCAACCGGCCACGGGTGACCTACGGCAACGTGACCCCGGCCATGGTGCCCCGTCTGATCGAGGAGCACCTGGTGCGGGGCAACGTAGTTACCGAGTGGGTCGTCGGACGAGCCAGCGGATAGGAGGGATCGAATGAGCGAACGACATCGTGCAGACGTGCTGGTCTGTACCTGCCCGGCCTGTACCCAGTCCGGCGCCACGGCGCTTCTGGAGGCCCTCCGTGAGGAACTGGCCCGGCGGAAACTGGCGGAAGAAGTCGGCATCGTGGAGACCGGCAGCCGGGGGTTCTGCTATATGGGGCCGATCGTGGTCGTACAGCCGGAGGGCATCCTCTACACCGGAGTCCAGGCCGCCGACATACCGGAACTGGTGGAGGAAACGCTGGTCAAAGGCCGCATCGTCGAACGCCTGACCTACAAGGAGCCTTCCACCCACCGGGCCGTGCCCTACTACAAGGACATTCCCTTCTACAGCAAACAGATGCGGGTGGTGCTGCGCAACTGCGGGGTCATCAACCCCCAGTCCATCGAGGAATATATCGCCGTCGGCGGCTACCAGGCCCTGGGCAAGGTGCTCACCAGCATGACCCCGGAGCAGGTCATCGAGGAAGTCAAGCGCTCGGGCCTACGCGGCCGGGGCGGGGCCGGCTTTCCCACCGGGCGCAAATGGGAATTCACCCGCCGGGCCCCCGGGGACGTCAAGTACGTGGTCGCCAACGGCAATGAGGGCGACCCCGGGGCCTTTACCGACCGCAGCCTGATGGAGGCTGACCCGCACAGCATCTTGGAGGGGCTGATCATCTGTGCCTATGCCATTGGGGCCCACGAGGGCGTTCTCTACATCTGCAACGAATTTCCCCTGGCACTCAAGAACATGGGGCTGGCCGTCGAGCAGGCGCGCGAGTACGGTCTGCTGGGCCGGGACATCCTGGGCAGCGGCTTTGATTTCGACGTCCGGATCGTCCGGGGGGCCGGCCTCTTTATCTGTGGGGAAGAAACAGCGGCGTTGAACTGCATCGAAGGCCGCGTGGGCGAGCCTCGTGTACGCCCGCCCTACCCGGCCCAGTGCGGACTGTGGGGCAAGCCGACCAACGTCAACAACGTCAAAACACTGGCCATCATCCCGCAGATCATCCTCCATGGGGCCGACTGGTATGCCAGCATCGGCACCGAGACGAGCAAAGGTACGCAGCTCTTCTCCATGGCCGGGGCCATCGACAACACCGGCCTGGTGGAGGTGCCAATGGGCCTCCCGCTGCGGGACGTGGTCTATGAAATAGGCGGTGGTATTCCCGGCGGCAAACAACTCAAGGCCGTGATGATCGGCGGCCCCTCGGGAGGCTGCATTCCCACCCAACACCTGGACGTGCTGGTGGACTATGATGAACTAGCCAGGGTCGGCTCGATGATGGGCTCAGGCGAGTTCGTTGTCATGGATGAGGATACTTGCATGGTAGACGTGGCCCGCTACTTCCTGGATTTCCTCAAGCATGAATCGTGTGGCAAGTGCACGCCTTGCCGCGAGGGCATCCCCCGCATGCTGGAGATCCTGGGCCGCATCCGCGACGGCCAGGGAACGATGGAAGACCTGGACGAGCTGGAGAAACTTGCCTACGTCGTGAAGGATACCTCCCTGTGCGGCCTGGGCCAGACCGCGCCCAACCCGGTCCTGACCACACTGCGCTACTTCCGCGATGAGTACGAGGCCCACATCCTGCGCAAGAGGTGCCCGGCCGGTGTTTGCCTGCCGCTTGTGCGCGCCCGGTGCATCAACGCCTGTCCGGCCGGCGTGGACGTCCCCACCTACATAGCCCTTATCGCCCGCGGCCGCTACGCCGAGGCGCTGGAAGTGCACCGCCGACGCAATCCCCTCGCCCTGGTCTGCGGGCGGGTCTGCCCGGCCTTCTGTGAGACCGAGTGCCGCCGGAGCGAACTGGATGCTCCGATCGCCATCCGCCAGGTCAAGCGTTTCATGGCCGACCATGAACTCAAAGTGCCATGGACGCCGCCGCGGTCCACCAAGCGCTACCCGGAGAAGGTGGCCGTCATCGGGTCCGGCCCGGCCGGCCTCACCGCCGCGCTTCGCCTGGCCCAGAAGGGCTATCCGGTAACTGTCTTCGAGGCGCTTCCGGTGGCCGGCGGGATGCTCGCCGTGGGCATCCCCGAATACCGTCTGCCCCGCGACATCCTCCAGGTGGAGATCGACAACATCAAGCGGGCCGGGGTGGAGATCCGCCTGAACACGGCCCTGGGACGCGACTTTACCCTGGACGACCTCCTGACGCGGGATGGCTACAAGGCGGTCATCCTGGCCATCGGCGCCCACAAGAGCCGGCGGCTGGGCATCCCCGGCGAGGACCTGCCGGGCGTCTACCCGGGCACCATCTTCCTGCGCGACATCGCCCTGGGCAAGGCCCCTGACCTCCAGGGGAAGCGCGTGGTGGTCGTCGGCGGTGGCGACGTCGCCATAGATGCCGTGCGCTCCTCCTGGCGCCTGGGCGCAAGCCAGGTGCATCTGGTCTACCGCCGCACGCGCGCCGAGATGCCGGCCCGAAAGGACGAGGTAGAGGCGGCGGAAAAGGAAGGGGTACAACTCCACTTCCTCCTCAACCCCACCCGCGTCCTGGGGACAGATCGCGTAACCGGCATCGAGATGCAGCGCCAGGAACTCGGCGAGTTCGACACCTCCGGCCGACGCCGGCCGATTCCGGTCCCCGGCTCCGAGTTCGTCATGGAAGCCGACGTGCTTATCGCCGCCATCGGCCAGGAGCCGGACCTCTTCTGGCTGGACGGCACCGGCATCAAAGCACACCGCGACGGCACTCTGGTGACGGGGCCGGGCTATTCCACCACCCGGGCCGGCCTCTTTGCCGTCGGCGACGCCGTGCTCGGTCCATCCACGGTGGTCCAGGCCATCGGCCAGGGCAATGAGGTGGCCGATGCGGTGGATCACTACCTCCGCACCGGCGAAGTGAAGGATGTAGTCGTCCGCCCTGGCTACGAGGTCGTCAAACAGATCTTCGATATGGAGCAGTATTACAAGGCCGTCCGGCCGGCCACCCGGGAAATCCCGGTCGAGGCCCGACGGGGTAACTTTAGCGAGGTCGAACTCTGCTTCGACGAACGCACGGCCCAAGAGGAATGCAAGCGCTGCCTGCGCTGCGACCTGGAGTGGCTGGAAGATACCCGCCAGGAGGCCGTCCCCGTCCCCGACCGCGTCCTGGTCATCGAGACGGTCGGACGAAAGGCATAAGGAGGGCCCGATGGTCACACTCACGATCAACGGACAGACGCTAGAGGCCGAGGAAGGACAGACCATCCTGGAGGTGGCCCGCCGTTCCGGGATCGACATCCCCACGCTCTGCTATCATCCCGTCCTTCCGCCTGATGGCAGTTGCCGCCTCTGCACGGTGGAAATCACCGCCGGCAGCCGGCCGGGGTTGCAAACGGCCTGTACCTATCCGGTGGAGCAGGGTCTGGAGGTCCAGACCCACTCTCCCGCCGTGATCGAGGCGCGCCGGGTGATCCTGGGGCTATTGCTCTCCCGTACCCCCAACGTCCCCCTGATCCAGGATATGGCCCGGGAGTACGGCATCACCGAGCCGCCTTTCCCCACCGAGAACCCGGAGGAAAAGTGCGTCCTCTGCGGACGCTGCGTGCGCGCCTGCCACGAGATGGTCAAGGCCGGGGCGATCAACTTTGCCAACCGGAGCCTGGACCGGCGAGTCGGCCCCCCCTTCATGGAAAAAACCCGGGTCTGCATCGGCTGCGGCGCCTGCACCATCGTCTGCCCCACGGGGGCGATCGAGATCGTCCTCCAGCAGGCTGCCGAGTACCTGGCCAAGCCGCTGGGGCCTACGGCAGCCATCTACGTGCCCTCGCCCCAGGCCGTTCCCCGCGTTCCGGTGATTGACACCGATGCCTGCATCCGCTTCCGGCAAACGGACCGCACGAACGGCGAGATCACCGATGCCTGCGGGGCCTGTGCCATAGTCTGCGAGGCCGGGGCGGTGAACTTTGACCAGAAGGACGAGGTCCTAGAACTGGATGTCGGAGCCATCATCGTGGCCACCGGCTTCGAGCGGCCCAACCCGGCCCTCCTGCCGCAGTACTCCTACGGCAAGCATCCTGACATCCTGGATAGCATGGAGTTCGAACGGCTTTCCAACGCCGCCGGCCCGACCAGGGGGCAAATTCTCACCAGCGACGGGCGCGTCCCCAAAGCCATCGCCTTTATTCACTGTGTAGGCAGCCGCGACGAACACGCCAACCGCTACTGCTCCCGCGTCTGCTGCATGCACGCCATGAAGCAGGCCCACATCGCCAAGGAGCGCACCGGGGCCGACGTCTATGAACTCTATATGGACATCCGCGCCTTTGGCAAGGGCTACGAGGAGTTCTACGAGCGGGTTCAGCGCGAGGGCGTCATTTTCATCCGAGGCCGGGGGGCCGAGGTGGTTCAGGTCGGTGGGAAACTGGTGGTCAAGACCGAAGATACGGGCATCGGCCGGCCGCTCATCCTGCCGGTGGACATGGTGGTCCTCTGCACTGGCATAAACCCGCCGCACGATGCCGACAAAGTGGCCCGTCTCTTCGGCATCAGCCGCAGTGCCGACGGCTTCTTTATGGAGGACCATCCCAAACTGCGCCCCTTCCAAACGGCCACCGAGGGCGTCTTCCTGGCCGGAACCTGCCAGGCCCCACGCGATGTGCCCGACACCGTGGCCCATGCCGCCGCTGCGGCTTCCGAAGCGCTCAAACTTCTCAGCCGGGGCGAGGTGGTCATCTCGCCGCAGACGGCCTACATCCCGGCCGAACTCTGCTCCGGCTGTCGGGTCTGCAATGCCCTCTGCCCCTATAACGCCATCTTCTTCGATGAGGAGCGCAAGGTCTCGGTGGTCAACGAGGCGCTCTGCAAGGGCTGCGGCACCTGTGTGGCCGCCTGTCCCTCGGGCATCATCGTCGGCAAGCACTTTACCGATGAACAGATCCTCGTCCAGATCGAGGCCCTTCTGGGGACGCCGGCGTAGCCAAGGAGGAACAAGATGGCTGACGAACGGTTTGAGCCTCGCATCATCGGTTTCCTGTGCAACTGGTGCACCTACGCTGCGGCCGATACGGCCGGCGTCTCGCGGATGAAGCAGCCACCGAACGTGGACATCATCCGGGTCATGTGCTCCGGCCGGGTGGACCCCACCTTCGTCCTCAAGGCCTTCCGCGAGGGGGCCGATGGCGTCCTGGTGGCCGGTTGCCACCCCGGAGACTGCCATTACAGCGAGGGCAACTACAAGACGCTGCGACGGATGGCCCTCCTGCGGAGACTCCTGGAGCAGTTCGGAATCGAACCGGAGCGTTTCCGCTTGGAGTGGATCTCCTCGGCCGAAGCCCCCAAGTGGGTCCAGCTGGTCCGCGAGTTCACCGAACAGGTGCGTGCCCTGGGGCCGCTGAACTGGAAGGGGATCGTTCTGGCCGGCCTGCCCACCGTGGCTGAACACTTTTGCCCATCGGAGGTGTCCGAATGAGCGAGAAGCCGAAACTGAAACTGGCCCTCTACTGGGCCGCCTCCTGCGGCGGATGTGAGATCGCCGTCGTCGAACTCAACGAAAAAATCCTGGACCTGGACGCAGCCGCCGACATCCTCTTCTGGCCGGCAGCCGTGGATACCAAGTACGACGACGTGCGCCGGATGCCCGACGGTTACATCGACGTCTGCCTCTTCAACGGGGCCGTACGCACTTCCGAGCAGGAGGAAATCGCCCACCTCCTTCGCTGCAAGTCCAAGGTGATGGTGGCCTTTGGCTCCTGCGCTGCCGAGGGGTGTATACCCGGCTTGGCCAACCTCTACAGCCGGGACGGTATCTTCGAACGGGCCTATCTGACCACCCCGACCACCGATAACCCGGAGAAGATCCTCCCCCAGACCCGCACGCCGGTGCCCGAAGGCGAGCTGGTCCTGCCCGAGTTCTACAACACCGTGCTCACCCTGGACGATGTGGTGCCGGTGGAGTATTACGTGCCCGGGTGTCCGCCGCAGCCGCATCAGATCTGGTCCGTCATCGAGGCCATCATCAACGGCAACCTGCCCCCACCGCCGGCCGTGGTCGGCGCCGGAGACAAGACCTGCTGCGACGAGTGCACCCGCAAGAAGGGCGAAAAGAAGGTCAAGCGCTTCTACCGGCCGTTCGAGATCATCCCCGATCCGGAGGTCTGCCTTCTGGAGCAGGGCCTCCTCTGCATGGGGCCGGCCACCCGGAGCGGTTGCGGCCATGGCAAGGCCCTCTGCGTCGAGGCCAATATGCCCTGCCGTGGCTGTTACGGTCCGGCTCCCCACATCCTGGACCAAGGGGCCAAGATGCTCTCCGCGATCGCCTCCGTCATCGACTCCAATGACCCCGAAGAGATCGCCCGTATTATCGAGACGATTCCCGACCCGGCCGGGACGTTCTACCGCTTCAGCCTGAGCAAATCGCTCCTGCGGCGGGCGCGGGTATAAGGAGGAACGCCGATGAGAAAAATCAGCATTGACCCCATCACTCGCCTGGAAGGCCACGGGCGTATCGACATCTTCCTCAACGGGGAGGGAGAGGTCGAGAACGTCTACTTTGTCATCCCCGAACTGCGCGGCTTTGAGAAGTTCGCCGAGGGCCGGCCGGTAGAGGAGATGATCCGCATCACCCCGCGCATCTGCGGCGTCTGCCCGGAGGCCCACCACATGGCGGCGACCAAAGCCTGCGACGCCGTTTACCATGTGGACCCGCCGCCCACGGCCAAAAAGTTGCGCGAACTCTTCTACTCCTACTTCTACTGTTCCGACCACGCTACCCATTTCTACATCCTGGCCGCCCCCGACTTTGTCCTGGGGCCCGATGCCCCGGTGGCCGAGCGCAACATCCTGGGTCTCATCCATAAGGTCGGGCTGGAACTGGGCGGCCGGGTCATCCAGCACCTGGCCGAAAGCCACGAGGCGGTGGCGACGCTGGGAGGCAAGGACATCCACCCGGTGACCGGGCTGCCCGGCGGGTGGAGCAAGGCCATTACCGAGGAGGAGCGCCGCCGGTTGGAGGAGATCGCCCGACGGGCCGTCGAGTTCGGACAACTCTCTCTCAAACTCTTCCACGACATCGTCCTGGGCAACCAGGCGTACCTGGAGATGATCCTGAGCGAAGCCTTCATCCTCCCCACCTACTACATGGGTCTGGTGGATCCTCGGAACAAGGTCAACTTCTACGACGGCATGGTGCGCGTGGTCGACCCGGACGGAAACGAGTTTGTCAAGTACTCCCCGGCAGAGTACCAGCAGGTTGTGGCCGAGCGGGTCGTCCCCTATTCCTATCTGAAGTTCCCCTACCTGAAGAAGGTCGGCTGGAAAGGACTGGTCGGCGGAAAAGACAGCGGCGTTTACCGGGCCACACCCCTTTCCCGGCTGAACGCCTCCGACGGCATGGCTACGCCGCTGGCTCAGGAGGAGTACGAGCGAATGTACGAGACGCTCACCGGGGACCGCTCCGGCCGGAAACCGGTTCACCATACGCTGGCCACCCACTGGGCCCGTCTGATCGAGATGCTCTATGCCGCCGAGCGGGCGCTAGAACTGGTGACCGATCCCGACATCACCGACCCCCATGTGCGCACCATCCCCACAGCCACGCCCACGGAGGGGGTAGGCATCGTGGAGGCACCGCGGGGGACGCTTACCCACCACTATATCACCGACGAGCGGGGCCTGGTGCGGAAAGCCAACCTGATCGTGGGCACGACGAACAACTATGCGCCCATCGCGATTTCCCTCAAGCAGGCCGCCCAGGGGGTGATTCGCAAAGGGGTTGAGATCACCGAGGGCATCCTGAACCGCATCGAGATGGCCTTCCGAGCCTATGATCCGTGCTTCGCCTGCGCTACCCACGCCCTCCCCGGCCGGATGCCGCTGGAAGTGGTCGTCCACGACGCCGGCGGCGAGGTAGTGGCCCGGGCCAGCCGGGGACTGGATTGAGCCCCCCCCTCCGACCTCCTCCCCTCCGGCCCGGCCGAGGGGGAGGAGGTCGGGGGTATCGCGTGTACTTGTTACTGCAGAGCCGCCGGGAGGGACGCGGCATGCCGCGCCCCTCCTGGTCCTTTCTCCGGTTGTCAAGTACAGCCACGGGCGGGCGCCGTTGGGGTAGCAGAACACCGGTCTCGAAAAGATCTTCCAACGGTTGGCGCATAAGCCGCACGCGGAGCGTGTCAATTGGATGTGCTTATGAGCGCGCTTGAGCAATTCGGAGATTACACAAAACACTTGCCTTCTCCTCGGTAACATTTTCTTTGGGCGAACAGGTCAACGTTCGGTAACATTGTACATGAGGGAATACGACTTGCACGATGGCCCGTTTTGTGCTATACTATAGTCATCGGGCGGTTAGCTCAGCCGGTCAGAGCGCTACGTTGACATCGTAGAGGTCACTGGTTCGAATCCAGTACCGCCCACCTCAACCCAGAGTGGCCGAAATGTCCCGGCCACCCTCGGAAAGACGGCGAACAGGACGAGTACCTGACCGTTGGGCGTCAGAGAGGGAGGGTCGCGGCTGGAAGCCCTCCTCGCCGTGGCGACAGGGAAAACCTCCTGGGAGTCGGACCCGGAACGGCCTGGAGACGCCAGGCCCAGTAAGGGTTCCCGGATGGCCCCGTTATCGGCCATGAGAGGGCCGGTTGTTTCCAGGCTGGACCTGGCCGGCCGAAGCAGGGTGGAACCACGAGGATGCCCCTCGTCCCCAGCGGACGAGGGGCTTTTTGGGAGGTGGACTCGGGAAAATCGGCCCGGTGGAAAGAAGCGACCTCGAAAGCCGGTCCGTGCGCCTGCCGGAAGCCCCTATTGAGGGGCAAAAGGAACATCCGGCCGGGAAATGTGGCAAAACTTGTGCACAATTTTTGACATGGTGTTGGATTCAATCCGTAAAGCCCAATAAAACGTCATTCCGGTGCACCCCGAATTTTCGTCTGAGGCAACGTCAGGTGATTTTGTCGGTGTCCCGTTTGGAGGAAGGCGATGGCCGAGGTGCCGATGTCTGAAATTCCGGCCGATCCGCTGGCAGAAGCCCGTGCACATTTGGAGGCCGGCCGGCCCCAGGAGGCACTGCGCCTGCTGGAGCCTCTGGTGGAACGCGAGCCTACAAACGCCCTGGCCTACCAGGAACTGGCCCGTGCCCTGGCCGAAGCCTCCCGTCCGGGGCCGGCCGTGCGTGCTGCCCGTCGCGCCCTGGAACTGGACCCTTCCCTGGCCCGTCCCCACGGCGTCCTGGCCTGGGTTGCCGTTAGCCAGGGACGATATGAGGAGGCCCTGACCGAGCACCGTGCTCACCTGGAAGCCCTGCCGGAAGAGGAGGGCGAAAGGCGCGCCGCCATCTACAACAATATGGCCACCTGCTTCTTCCGAATGAGGCGGCCCGAAGAGGCCCGCTCCGCCCTCCAGCAGGCCCTAGCCCTGGCACCGGAACGGCCTACCTACCGCTACAACCTGGCCATGCTCCTCCTGCACCTCCGGCATCCCGGGGAAGCCCAGGTCGAATTGGAGCGGCTGCTCACCCTCCCGGATGTGCCCCCGGAAATCGCCCTGATGGCCCGCTTCAACCTGGGCCACCTCTACGCCCACCAGGGGCGCTACGGCGAAGCCCGTCAACAGTTCCTCCGTGCCCAGGAAGTGCGCAAAACCTTCCCCGGCTGGCTCTACAGCCGGCTGCCTTTCCTGGCCCGCTTTCCGCCCTACCTGCTCTGGATCATCCTGATCGCCATCATCCTGTTACTCTGGAACTTTTTCTTGAGGAGGTGAACGATGCCAGCCCCGAAAGACGACCCCTTGATCCCGCTCCGCCACTCCACCGCCCATGTGATGGCCCAGGCGGTGGGGGAACTCTTCCCCGGCACCAAGTTCGGCATCGGCCCGGCTGTCGAGAATGGCTTCTATTACGACTTCGACCTGCCCCGTCCCCTCACCCCGGACAACCTAGAGGCGATTGAGGCCCGGATGCGGGAGATCATCCGGGGAAACCATCCCTTCGTCCGGCGCGAAATCTCTTCCGAGGAAGCCCAGCAGATCTTCCGCAATCAGCCCTATAAACTCGAACTCATCGAGGACCTCCTGGCCGGCCGGGCCGACGAAGATGGGGAAAACATTTCTGCCGTCCCCCTGGGGCTCACTACCTATACCCACGACACCTTCACCGACCTCTGCCGGGGGCCGCACCTGGCACACACCGGGCAGATTCCGGACGACGCCTTCAAACTGCTGCGGGTAGCCGGGGCCTACTGGCGCGGCGATGAGCGCCGGCCGCAACTGCAACGTATCTACGGCACCGTCTGGCCCACCCGCCAGGAACTGGAGACCTACCTCGCCCGCCTGGAGGAGATCGAACGGCGCGATCACCGCCGACTGGGGCGCGAACTGGACCTCTTCAGCGTGGACCCCAACCTGGGAGCCGGCCTGGTGCTTTGGCATCCCAAGGGGGCGATGATTCGCTACCTGGTGGAGGAGTTCTGGCGTCAGGAACACCTGAAATGGGGCTATGAACTCGTCTTCTCTCCCCACATCGGCCGTTCCTGGCTCTGGGAAAAAAGCGGGCACCTCCACTTCTACCGCGAAAATATGTATACCCCGCTGGAGATCGACGGGCAGGAATTCTACCTGAAGCCGATGAACTGCCCCTTTCATATTTCTATCTATCGCTCCCGCACCCGCAGTTACCGGGAACTCCCCCTGCGCTGGGCCGAACTGGGGACGGTCTACCGCTACGAGCGCGGCGGGGTGCTGCATGGCCTCCTGCGCGTGCGTGGCTTCACCCAGGACGATGCCCACATCTTCTGCCGGCCGGACCAGCTCGAGGACGAGGTCCTACGCTGCCTGGACTTTTGCCTGCACCTGTGGCGAGCCTTTGGCTTCCACGAATACGAAATTGACCTCTCGGTACGCGACCCCGCCCACCCGGAAAAGTATGCCGGCGGCGACGAGGCCTGGGAGCAAGCCGAGCAAGCCTTGAACCGGGCCCTGGAGTCCCGCCACCTGGCCTATCGCCGGGCCGAAGGCGAAGCCGTCTTCTACGGCCCCAAGATCGACTGGAAAATCCGCGACGCCCTGGGCCGCACCTGGCAGTGCACGACCATCCAGTTCGACTTTAACCTCCCGGAACGCTTCGACCTCTCCTACATCGGCGAGGATGGCCGGGAACACCGGCCCTATATGGTTCACCGCGCCCTCCTGGGTTCGATGGAACGCTTCCTGGGCCTGCTCATCGAACACTACGCCGGAGCCTTCCCGGTCTGGCTCAGCCCGGTGCAGGTAGCCCTGATTCCCATCACCGACGCCCAGGTGCCCTATGCTCGCCGGGTCGAAGGAGCGGTGCGGGCCGCCGGGTTGCGCGTCGTTCTGGACGATTCCAATCGCCGAATGCAGGCCAAGATCCGCGAGCACCAGTTGCAGAAGGTGCCCTATATGCTGGTTCTCGGGGGCCGGGAGGAAGTGACCGGCCAGGTAGCCGTGCGCCTGCGCACGGGCGAGGACCTGGGAGATATGCCGCTTTCACGCTTTCTGGAAATGGCCCGGGAGGTAGTGGAGAAAAAGGCCCCCCTGTGGTAAAATACGGCCAGATGAGGCACGGCGGCGCAAGTCCGTCCAATCTTCCGGCCTTCGAGAGGCCGACCGATCATGCTACAACAAGGAGGTTGCGTTGAACGCCATCGTTTGTGTCAAGCAGGTTCCCGATACCGAGGCCCCGATCAAGGTGCAGGAGGGCCGGGTCGTCCTGGCCGGCATGCCCGCGATGGTGAACGTCTTTGACGAGTACGCTATCGAGGAGGCATTGCTCTGGCGGGAGAAACTCGGCGGCAAGGTGACTGCCCTCTCCCTGGGGCCGGCCGAGGCGATGGAAGCCCTCAAGAAGGCCCTGGCCATGGGCGCGGACGAGGCCATCCTCCTCTCCGACCCGGCCTTTGAAGGGGCCGACGCCTGGTCCACCGCCTATACCTTGGCCCAGGCCATCCGCAAGATCGGAGGTTACGACCTCATCCTCTTCGGCAAGCAGTCCACCGATGGTTCCACCGGCATCGTTGGGCCGGCCGTGGCCCGTTTCCTGGGCCTTCCGGCCCTGACCTATGTCTTCAAGGTTCGCACCCTGGACCCGGCGGCGGGAAAGGTTGTGGTCGAGCGCCTGCTGGAGGGGCGACGCGAAGTGGTGGAGAGCACGCTGCCGGCCGTCATCACCGTGGTCAAGGACATCAACCAGCCGCGCTATCCCACGCTCCTGGGCATCCGCAGGGCAGCCCGGATGCCGATTCCTACCTGGGGGGCCTCCGACCTGGTCGCCGCCGGGGCCGATCCGGCCGGCTTCGGCCTGGAAGGGTCGCCCAGCCGAGTGGAACGGGTGGAGTACCCGCCGGCCCGTGCCGGCAAGGTAGAACTCATTGCCGGAGAGACCGCCGAGGAGCAGGCGGCGATACTGGCCGAACGGCTCTTGAGCCTGAAGGTCCTTTAGGAAGGAGGCGGCCATGGAGTCACGGGATACGAACGTCTATCGCGGAATCTGGGTCTGGGTGGAACAGGAGGACGGCCAGGCCTACCCGGTTTCCTGGGAACTCATGGGGCAAGCCCGGAAGATGGCCCAGGTGCTGGGGGTGTCCGTTTCCGCTATCGTGATGGGCAGCGGAGTGGAAGCGCTGGCCGACCCGTCCATTTCCTACGGGTCCGACTCCGTCTACCTGGCCGATGACCCGACCCTGGGGACGTTCCGCCTGGAGCCGTATGCGGCTCTCCTCGTGAAACTCGTGCAGGAGGGCCGGCCGGAAATCCTCCTTCTGGGAGCCACCACGCGGGGACGTGACCTCTCGGCGGCAGTGGCGGCCGAGTTGGGAACGGGCCTGGCTGCCGATTGCACCGGCCTGGAGATCGAGCCTGAAACACGGCTGCTCCGGGCAACGCGGCCGGCCTTTGGCGGAAACGTGCTGTCCATCGTGACTGTTCCCCGGCAACGGCCGCAGATCGCCTCGGTCCGCCCGCGTGTCTTCGAGATGCCCCGTCCGGACCCGGCCCGCAGCGGACAGGTCATCCGCATTCCCGCCACCCTCCCGGAGGAGGCTATCCCCACCCGCGTCTTGGAAGTGGTGCGTGAAGAGGGAGGCGTCAACCTGAGCGAGGCCAAGGTGATCATCTCCGGCGGGCGGGGCGTTGGCGGTGCCGAGGGCTTTCGACCGCTTCGTGAACTCGCCGACCTTCTGGGCGGAGCGGTGGGGGCCAGCCGGTCGGCGGTGGACCAGGGCTGGATTTCCTATCCCCACCAGGTCGGGCAGACGGGGATAACGGTGCGGCCGGACCTTTACATCGCCTGCGGTATCTCCGGAGCCATCCAGCACGTGGCCGGCATGCGCACCTCCCGCTATATCGTTGCCATCAACAAGGACCCCGAAGCCCCGATCTTCCAGATCGCCGACTACGGTGTCGTCGGGGATCTGAAGGTCATTGTCCCGGCCCTGACCCGGGCGTTGCGGGAGAAGATGGGGAAGTAATCCGGTCAGGCTTTCCGCAGGCTGTTCAAAGCGGGCAAGCCTACCCGGAAGTTCAAACAGGCCGGTGATTTCGAAGGCAATGCGTATCAGGCTCTGGACCGGTGCCGCAGGAGGGACCGGGCCTCCTCCAGGTCCTGGGGCGTGTTGATGTTACGGAAAGAGAGGCCGGGCGGGTCGAAGCGTGCCCATTCTTCCGGTTCCAGGTAGCGCACATACACCTGGGGAAAGAAGCGGATGATGCGGTGTTCCCCCTGTTCCAGGAGGTTGCGCATCGGCTCCAGGCAAGGCCGTCCGTAGATGGCATGTAGAGGTTCCAGGCGGGGAAGGTCCTGCCCGGTCGGGTGCAGTCGGGGGATAAGGACATCGTAGCGGCGCGGCAGGTCGGCCATATAGGCCAGCAGGGGGACGCTGAGAAAGGGCATATCGCAGGCCACGGCCAGAATAAAGGGAAAAGAGGCCTCCAGGAGGCCGGTGTACAGCCCTCCCAATGCCCCCCCGCCGGGGTAGCGGTCGAAGACGATGCGGGCGGAAAGTTCCGGCCAGGGGCGCGGGCCGTCGCTCACCACCAGCAGTTCGTCGCAGACCGCCTGCAACCGGGAGAGGATGACTTCCAGGAGGGAGGGGCCATCCTCACCCTCCAGGCGCAAGAGGGCCTTGTCCTGCCCCAGTCGCCGGCTCAGCCCCCCGGCCAGCACCACGCCGGTCAGAGAGGCCGGCCCGTTCTGCAAAGACCTGCCTTCCCCATTTGCCCCGAAACGACAAAAGCGATCCACGTTTCCGTATCGTCGGCGAAGGCCTTCCAGGACAGAGGCGAGGTCTTCCGGAAGGGGAGAGCGGAACTCGCGGTATACCCCGCTTCCGGGAAGGCGAAAGCCCAGGCGGTAGGCATGGAGGAACTGCCGTCCGAGTCCCAGTATGCCGCCTCGCCGTCCGTAGACATCATCCCCCAGCACGGGGTGGCCGCTATGGGCCAGGTGGACGCGAATCTGGTGGGTCCGGCCCGTCTCCAGGCGGGCTTCCAGGAGGGTGTAGGGCCCCAGTTCCTCCAGCACCCGGTAGGCCGTGCGGGCCGGCCGGCCTCCGGAAACCACGGCCATCCGCCGACGCCGACGGGGATGCCGGCCGATGGGTGCGTCAATGACCCCCTCTCTCTCCGGCATATGGCCGTCCACCAGTGCCAGGTAGGCCTTGAGCATGGTGCGTTCCTTCTGCTGGGCTACCAGGGCCTGATGAGCAGCGTCGTTACGGGCCACCACGATCAGGCCGGAGGTGAATCGGTCCAGGCGATGGACGATGCCCGGCCGCAATGCCCCGCCCACCGCCAGGTCAGGGTAGCGGGCGAGGAGGGCGTTGACCAGGGTGCTATGGGGATGCCCCGGGGCCGGGTGAACCACCAGGCCGGCCGGCTTGTCCAGCACCACCACATCGGCATCCTCGTAGACGATGGAGAGGGGGATTTCCTGAGGTCGGAGTTCCGCCGGTTCCGGCAGCGGGATAACGACCTCCAACCGCTCGCCGGGGCGCAGGCGATCGCCAGGCCGGACCGGCCGGCCGTTGACCGTGACCAGGCCCGCGGCGATCAGGCGCTGGACGCGGGAGCGCGAAAGTGCCGGGATGCGTTCGGCAACGACCTGGTCCACCCGCCGGCCGGCCTCTTCCCGGCCGGAAAAAAGGGTCAATTTGCGGGCGGCTCCTTCTTCGGCCACGGCTTCTCCCTCCGGTATCCGTGGAACAGCAGGCAGATGCCGTAAGTGATGGCACCGACGGTCAGGGCGCTGTCGGCCACGTTGAAAACGGGCCAGATGCTCACCCCGATAAAGTCCACCACATAGGCTTTGCTTAGCCCGTATCGCCAGGCCGTTGATACCCGGTCGATCAAATTGCCCACCGCCCCGCCGATAATCAGGCCCAGGGCCGCATTGGCCCAACGGAGCGGTGTCAGAAGGTAGGGGTAGCCGATAAGGAGAAGGACAACCGCCCCCAGGCCGAAGACGGTAACGACGGCCGAATGGTTCCGCAACTGACCGAAAGAGATGCCGGTGTTTCGGACATGCTCCAGACGCAGGGCATCGCCCAGGAGGGAAAGGGTCTCTCCAGGAGCAAGGTAACGCACCACAAAATACTTGCTCAACTGATCCACGAAGACGATGGGCAGAGAAAAAAGGAGCGGCCACAGGATCAAACGGCGTTGGGTTGATCTGGACAAGGGTTTATTCCGCCTCCAGGCGAGTCTGGCAACGAACGCACTGGGCCGCATACGGTAACGCTTCCAGACGGGCCCGGTCGATAGGTTCTCCACAGACCTCGCAAAAGCCGTAGGTGCCCAGTTCCAGGTGTTTCAGCGCCGCCTCGACCAGACCGAGCGTCCTTCGGAGGTTACCCAGAAGGGCCAGATTCCGCTCCTGGTCGAAGGTGCTGCTGGCTCCTTCGGCCAGATGGTTACTTACCCCGCCGTCCCCGCCGCCACGGTCGCTGCGGAGTTTCTCGGTAATCTCCTCCAGGCGACGGATGTCGCGGCCCAATTCGCTGCGTTCGCGTTCCAGTTTCCTCCGAACGTTCTCGTAATCCACAATGGTGGCCATCTTCGGCCCCCCCTTTCTAGCCCATCCGGACAGACCCTACAACACCCTACATTTTACACCACCTATCTCTGGGATGCAAACGGGCTTGTTTCCGAGACCGCACAAATTTTATCCCCCCAGCCTATAGCGCAGCCAGGAAAGGAAGGCCATCTCCGCCACGGCCAGGATGCTGGCCCAGAGGAGCGGCCGGCCGGTCTCCCAGAGGTTCTCAAGGAGAGGTGGGTTCCGAACCTTCCGCTGGCGAACGATGAGGAGCAGGAGCGCGTTGAGGACCACCAGGCTGGCCACCATACCCCCGACCGAAAGCGCCGCCAGCGGGATATAGAGCGGAGGCCACCCACCGCCCAGCGCCAACCCGCCCCCGATTCCCAGGAGGAACAGGCCGGCCAGATCCCAAGGGCCCGCTGCGATCCTTCGCTCCCGCTGCCGTCCACGAAAGGAAAGATGGACAGCCCAGAGGAGGAGGACGGCGAGTACCAGCCCCAGCGCCAGGCCCGAGGCCAGGCGAAGGCGGTTATCGGGCACGTAAAACAGGCGCAGGCCGAACCGGTCGTCGGCCAGTGAGTTGAGGGCGTCTATGGCAAAAAAGGCCAGGGTGCCGGTCAGGAGGACCCAGAACCAGCGGGCCTGCCGGCCGGCGGCCAGCCAGCGTCCCCGGGCCAACCAGAAGGCGCTTCCCAGCACGACCCCCAGGTAGATGCCGCTATCGCGGGCACAGAGGGGCAGTTCCTGTTCCCCAAAGCGGAGCATGTGGCCGGGCGTTTGGGCACAGAGGCCATGCACCGCTGCCCAGACTTTATCGGCCAGGGGCCAGGGGGACAGGAAAAAGGCCAGCAGCACCACGGCCCACCAGAGCGCACACCAGCGCAGTGCCTCCTCCCCCCGACGTCGCCGCCGATGGGCCTCCACCTGACGTAACGCCTCCTGAACAATTTCGTCCTCACGCCGCACCGTTGTTTGCCTCTAACGATCCACGCTTCAGTCGGTCAGCGGATCAACCCAGCCGGGACAGGAGGCTCAACTGGTCGAAGAAGACGGCCAGCCCGATGACCAGAAGAAAAAGGCCGCTCAGAATGGTGATAATCCTGCGGTAGCGCCCCAGTCGGCGGACCAGCCCTCCGGCCCGATCCAGAAAAAGGCCGAGAAGGAGGAAAGGCATCCCCAGGCCCAGGGAATAGAGGATCAGCAGCCAGAGCATCAGGCCGGGAGATTCCCGGCCATAAGCCCCGCTCCCCAGGGCCAGGATGCCGGCCAGGGGGGCGGAGATACAGGGCGTCCAGCCCAGGGCGAAGGTCAATCCCACCAGGAGGGAGGAAAGGCAGCCAAACTGCCGGCCGATCCGAAGTTGGAGGTGCCTTTCGAAATCCATCAAATTCAGGCGAAGCAGTCCCATAAAGTGGAAAGCGAAAAGGATGAGGAAAATCCCGGCCACCTTCTGTAAAAGTTGCAGGTAGGTCGGCGGAGAAGGGTGGGGCCAGGATAAAACCTGCCCTGGCCAGCCGGCCAGCCATTCGGCCCGGGTATAAAGTGGCCCCAGGACCCATTCCAGTTGGGAAAGGAGCAGCACAAAGACCAGGCTGAAGCCGAGGACAAAGGCCAGGGTGTGGAGAAAGGTATATCCGCGCCGGGTGGTCATTTCCGGCCGCACGGCCGCGCCGGTGATATAGCCCAGGATAGAAGGCACCAGCGGCAGGATACAAGGGGAAAGGAAAGAGAGCAGGCCGGCAACCACCGCCGCCAGCGAGGCCAGCAGGAAAGGGGCCTGGTTAAAGTATTCCGGGTTCATCTCCGGGAGTCCCTCCTAGGGCTAAATTTTGCTGCGTCTCATATGCACCGCAAGAGCGCACCGGCACTGCGCCCTTGCGGTGCCCTTGGGCAGAACGATTGCCCGCGCCGGTTTTCCGGTGTCCGGTTGTGAGGCTGTATCGGTCCCGGCGGTTTTGCCATAAGTATACTATCGGCAGGGAAAGAATGCAAATCGGTTGAAGGAGCGGGGCAAAGATGGTATAATGAGGCCGGTCTGGAAGCCAGGATCAGGAGAACGTGGATGCGGATCGGCATAGACGCCCGGTTGCTTTACTACCGTCGGGCCGGCATCGGCCAGTATACACTGCGCCTAACCGAGGCCCTTGTTGCCGAGGCCTCCGGAGAGCGCTTTTTCCTGTTGCATGATTGGCGGCAGCGGAGCGGCCTGCCCCGGGCACCGAACCTCCGACATGTTCGCCTCTACACGCCCAGCCACCACCGCTGGGAGCACCTGACCCTGCCGCTGGAACTGCTGGCGCTACGCCTGGACCTCCTGCACAGCCCCGATTTTATCCTGCCTCAGCACCGCCCCTGCGCCGGCGTTGTCACCGTCCATGACCTGGCTTTTCTGCGCTTCCCCCACCTGGTGACCCCGGAGGCGGCCCGCTACTACGGGAAGATTCGCCAGGCAGCACATAGCGCCGAACGGGTCATCGCCGTCTCCGAATGCACCCGGCGCGACATCCTCGAACTTCTGGGGGTCCCCGAGGAGCGCGTCCGGGTGATCTATGAGGCAGCCGGCAACTCTTTCCGTCCGCTGGGGTTGTCCCCGGACGAACGGCGGGATTTTCGGGGGCGGCATCTGGCCGTCGGCCGCTTCGCCCTCTTTGTGGGCACGATCGAACCGCGCAAGAACCTCCCCACCCTGCTCCGGGCATTCCGGCGGATGATGGAGCGCTATCCCGATCTGGAACCGCACCCGCGGCTGGCGATCGTCGGTGAGCAGGGATGGCTTTCAGAGGAGGTATTCGGCCTCCTCCAAGAATTGCGCCTAGTCCAGGAGGTGGCCTTTATCGGCCCGGCAACGCCGGAGGAACTGCTCTGGCTCTACAACGCTGCCCGCTTCCTGGCCTTTCCCTCCCTTTACGAAGGTTTCGGCCTGCCGCCGCTGGAGGCGATGGCCTGCGGAGCACCGGTAGTGGCCTCCACGGCCGGAGCAGTGCCCGAAGTGGTAGGGGAGGCCGGCCTCCTCCTGGATCCGCACGATATGGAAGGTTGGGCCGAGGCCATGGCCCGGCTCTGGAGCGACGAAGAACTGCGCCGGACACTCCGGGAAAAGGGGTTGGAGCGCGCCGCCCTCTTCTCCTGGAAGCACGCCGCCCAGGAGACATTGGCCGTATACCGCGAGGCGGTAGAGGCGCGGAAGTAAGCGATAGCGGATGCCCAAGCCCGCCTCCGCCGCACCGTCCGCTTCTACCCGCGCAAGGTCAACCGAACCACCGCTTGCTATGGGCCTATCGAGGAGGAAGACCGCATCTCCGTGGCCGTTTCTGGAGGGAAGGACAGCCTCTCCCTCGATTCACCCCTTTTCACCGCCCACAAACTGCCATTTTGCCCATGTCTGTAGCCTGCCGGCTTACGAAAGTGCCTGCCCCTATGCCCGAACAAGCCGGTGGGCCGTGGTGGGAAATTTCTGGCGTAAATGACCTTGACCTCACCCTTCCGCCTGAGACGCCAGAGGCAGGGTAAAGAAGAAGGTGCTGCCCTTTCCCAGTTCGCTTTCCACCCAGATGCGTCCGCCATGCCGTTCGACGATGGAACGGGCGATGGAGAGCCCCAGCCCCGTGCCTTCGACGTGTGCCGTCTCCTCGGTGCGCACCCGATAGAACTTGTGGAAGATCTGCTTCTGGTCGTGGGGCGAGATGCCGATGCCGGTATCCTGAACCGAGGTAAGGAGGCGGCCATCCTCCGAGGAAATACGGATCCAGACATGTCCCCCCTCCGGCGTGTACTTGATGGCGTTGCCGATTAGGTTCATCAGCACCTGCTTAAGCCGGCCTGGATCGCCGATCACCGGGGGAACCTTCTCGGGCGCCTGCATCTCCAGGGCGATCTTTTTCTCCAGAGCCCGGAACTCCAGGTCATGTAGCACTTCGGCGGCCAGCGCCTTCAGGTCGCAGGGGATTTGTTCCATTTCGACCCCAGCCTCGATCTTCCCCAGGTCCAGGAGGTCGCCGATCAGCGCAGCCATCTCCTGGGTAACTTCCTTGATGCGACCGATGAACTCCTTCTGTTGCTCGGAGAGCGAACCGGAAATCGCCACCAGGTCAGCAAAGCCGCGAATCGCCGTGAGGGGGGTCTTGAGGTCGTGGGAGACGGTGGCCACGAACTCGCTCTTCACCCTGTCCAGTTCCTTGAAGGTCGTGATGTCCTGCATGGCGGCAACGTGGCCCAGGGTCTGTCCGCCGACCCCTCGCACGGGGGAGATGTTGGCGTACAAGGTCCGGACCTTGCCATCCGGCCCTTCCACGGCGAGTTCCTCGGTCAGGCTGTGGTCCATTGCTGCGGCCCGTTCAAAGAGGCTGCGCAGGCCCTCGTGGGATAGGGCCTCCTGGAAGGGTCGGCCGATCTGCTCCTGTGGATTCAGGTGGAAGGTATGGGCAGCCGCCGGATTGATGAGGAGCAGTCGCCCCTGGGCATCGGTGGCGACCACGGCGTCGGCGGTGCTTGTAAGGATCGCCGTCAGGCGGCCGCGTTCCGCATCGGTCTGGGCGTGGAGGCGGGCATTCTCGATGGCCACGGCCACCGTCCCGGCGATACCCTGAAGGCGCTCCAGGTCCTCCGGGTCAAAGTTCCCCCCTTCCTTGTTCAGCAGTTCGATGACCCCGATGACACGGTCCCGGCTGATGAGCGGCACGCAGAGGATGTTGCGGGTGGTGAAGCCGACGTCGCTGGAAATTTTACTGTAGAAACGGGGGTCGGCAGCCGGGTCGTTGACCAGGGCCGGCCGGCCGGTCCTGGCCACGTCGCCGACGATGCCCACGCCCAGCGGGAGGCGCACATCCAGGAATCGCTCCAGCCCTCCCTCCAGCGTGGTGGCAAAGTAGAGGTCGTTACGCTCCGGGTCCACCAGGAGGATGGAGCCGGCCTCAACCCGGAAGGAGCGGTTGAGTTCGGCGATGACCCGGCGGAGCACCTCATCCAGGTCCAGGCTCGATCCAACGGTGCGGGCGATACGGTTGAGGGAAGCCATATCTTCTACCCGCTTTCGGATCTGGGAATAGAGCCGGGCATTATTCAGGGCCACAACGGCCTGAGAGGCCAGCAGTTCGGCAACTTCCAGATCGGCCGGGGCGAACTGGACCCCTTCCCCATAACGGCTCACCGTCAGTGCCCCGACGGCCATGCCCTCCAGAACAAGGGGGACGGCAAGCAACGCCTCCGGCTCCAGCGGCGTGCCCTCCAGATGCTTGGAGATCGTGCTCAGATGGGCCTCATTGAGGATGTGAGGACGCCGCGATTGCACGACCAGCCCCGTTAGACCCTCCCCTACGCGCAGCGGAGTTTGCCGCAGCAGCACCGAATCGGTCCCGACGGCGGCCATCGGCTGAAGGAGCTGCGCTTTCTCATCCAGGAGATAGAGCACGGTATTGCTGGCATCGAGAAGGCCATGGGCACTCAAGGTGACGAGTTCCAGAAGTTCCTGAATCGGTGTTTCTGAGGAGAGGCTCTGGTTGATCTCCAGAAGGGCGTTGAGTTGGGCCAGCCGGCGCTGGGTTTCCAGGAGCAGCCGGGCATTGTCAATGGCAATGGCCGCCTGGTTGGCCACCGAGGTTGCCAGTTGCAGATGCTTTTCCTGAAAGTGGCCGGGTTCCCGATGCACCAGGGTCAGCACGCCGACCAGCATATCCCCCCGCAGCATAGGGACGGCAAGGGCAGAACGGATGCCCTTGAGCGTCTCGGGAAGTTCCAGCCAGCGCGGATCCCGAGTGGTATCCTCCACCAGGGCCGGCTGCCGGTTCTGGACCACCCAGCCGGCCAGCCCCCGGCGCAACACCTCCCGAACGAGAAAACGAAGGACCGAAGGGGAGAGGTCTTCCCGTACCAGGATGTGATGGCGTGGCTTGCCGAGGGCATCCAGGACGATGATGCTGCCACGGTAAGCCCCGGTTTTTTCCACGGCCAGGGCCAGCACTTTGGGGAGTACCTCTTCGATATCGGTGGCCGCGCTCAGTTCTCGGCCCACCTCGTAGAGGAGTTCGATGGCATCCCTTTCCCGGCGCAGGGCCTCTTCCCGGAGGGCCGCCTCGCGAATCATTTCCTCCTGGAGGCGAATCCTTTCCTGTTCGGCCTGGTTGCGACGGGTTTCCCCTTCGGCCAGGGCGTCCAGCATCGCGTTGATCGCGCCGGCCAGTTGGGCCAGTTCATCGCTGCCCTGCACCGGGACGCGATCGGCATAGTCGCCTCGTTCTTCGATGCGGCGTACGTGGCGGTTAAGCCGGGCCAGGGGGGAAAGGACGGTGGTCTCCAAAAGCAGCAGGACCACCAGCACAAAGCCCAGGCCGGCCACCAGCAGGGAAAGGCTGAAGTAATAAACGCTGTTCTCCCCCTGGGTGTAAATGTCACGCGGCACCGTGATCCGAAGGATCAGGCAAACTTTCCCCTGGACGTCTTTCAGGAAGGCGTAACCGGCAACAGTCTGCTCGTCTACCGGTCGGATCACTTCCCCGGCTTCCGGCGCTCGAACAGCCAGGGCCTCCCGGACATCGGGAGGCAGGGACGAATCGTCGAAGCGGTAAAAAGACAAGGATAGGCGGGTCAGAGAAGACAGGGCGGACACCATGGTCTCGTCCAGGAAGCGTCCCATCACCAGGGTGCCGCGGGGAGGCCCCTGCTCCTCGCTGGTCAAGATCGGGCTGGAGGCCAGAAGGAGCACCTGGTCGGGGAGGGCCACGAAGCCGGTAACGACGGCCGGCTCCGCTCCCAGGAACGAGGAAAGCGTCTCCGTAGGCATAAGGAGTGGAGGGGGGAGGGGAATTTCCTCCTCGGTTTGCAGGTCGAAGGCTTTGCCATAGACCCTTTGTCCTGAAAGGTCCAGGAGCAGGATCAGGTTAAGGCGGCCGTTTGTAAAAGTGGAATCCACCATATTGGTAGTGAGATAGTCGGGATCGCGCTCCTGCATATAGGTATAGGTATCATCCCACCGGGCATAGTCCACGGCGAAGCGATGCAGTTCGGCCAGGTTGTTATCCAGGGCGGTCACGGCCCGGCGAAGGTCGGTGCGGACGCCCTGTTCCTCAATCTGGGCAAAACTGCCCAGCAGGATGTGGCGCAAAGGTAGGGAAAGGAAGAGCAGCAATCCGGCCAGCGCAGCAACGATGATGACCACCGCTTTCAGCCGCAGGGAGGTTATTCTTCCCGGGCGTCTTGACGGACTTGGTAGGGGAACCTCCCGATCGGGTTGTAGGGATGCCCTGCGCTTCTCCATCGGCCGCCTTCTGAAAACCGAGGTCGGATGACGATTGTTAATCTCGTTCGGTACATGATCATGGGACTGGACACGGCCTTTCATCCCGTCTGTTCCTTCGACCGGGCACCATGCCACGCAGTCCTGTATTCTCCGCTTCGTTGAGGCCTGATGAGCCGCCGAGGACTCGAACCTCGAACCCGTTGATTAAGAGTCAACTGCTCTACCAGTTGAGCTAGCGGCCCGCGTTTTTATTATATCCACGGCCGGACGTCCTGTCAAATCGCCGCCAGATGTCAGGTTCCGGCGGAAGGCCAGGTCGTCGGTGGGTAGCACGCGAAGCGGGCGTATCGAAAGCACGCTTGCCTTCCTATCTGCCGCCTTGCCTTCTCGTCCGGCTCCATAGGAAAACCGGAAAGCCTTGCCCTGACAGTCGAATCTCCTCCTGGGACAACCCTGCAGGAGTTTCCTGCATATACCATACCGCCGGTTCGGGGTGGGCAGGCCGTTGCAAGACATCCGGCTGAAAAGAAGGGTTGGGCTTTGCAAAGTTGTAACACAAAGCAATGAAAGCGATTTTGTTGGCAGTGAAGCCACCGCCGTAGCGTTATTTCCCCCGATGGGCCGGGTGAAAAGCGGCTCCAGCGGGGCTTCTATAGGGGCATTCGTTGAAACAAAGCCCTCAAAGAAGGAGAAACCCTATTGACAGCGGACCCTTTTCCGTGTATAAAAGAACCTAAAGGAGAAGGCCGTGTTTCGAAAACATCGCAAGAAAGAAGAGCCGCTGCGCCGGCTGGTTCGGGGCATCCTGACGGTGCTTCTGACCGCCCTGGCCGAGTGGCTGGCCGGGAAGTTGACCGACCTGATTCTCGGGGCAGCCGAGAAACATCAGGGCGGAGAAGCGCCTCCGGTGGAGAAGGCCGAACAGGCCGAGTAGACACTCAGGTTCGATGACCGTGAGCACAGAGAAACGTCCGGTGCGTTTGCGCATCGCTCCTAGCCCGACCGGGCCTTTTCATGTCGGCGGAGCCCGTACCGCCCTTTATAACTGGCTCTTTGCCCGTCACCATGGCGGCACCTTTATCGTGCGTATCGAGGACACCGACCGTCGGCGCTACCGCCCCGAGGCCGAGGCCGACATCCTGGAGGGACTGCGCTGGCTGGGGCTGGACTGGGATGAAGGTCCCAACGTGGGTGGGCCCTGCGCTCCCTACGTGCAGTCCCAGCGGGCCGAGATCCACCGCCACTATGCCCACGCCCTCCTGGAGGGTGACCACGCCTACAAATGTTTTTGCACGCACGAGCGACTGACCCAACTGCGCCGCAAGGGGCATCTGGGATATGACCGCCGCTGTCGTAACCTGACGCCGGAAGAGGTGGAGGAGCAGGAAAAGGCCGGCCATCCCTATGTTATCCGCCTGAAAATGCCACAGGAAGGGTTTACCATCGTCTCCGACCTGATCCGCGGCGACATCGTCTTCGAAAACGCCCTTCTGGAGGACGCCGTCCTTCTGAAGTCGGACGGCTACCCCACCTATCACCTGGCCAATGTGGTAGATGACCACCTCATGGGCATCACCCACGTGCTGCGCGGCGACGAGTGGGTGCCCAGCACGCCGATACATGGGGTCATCTACCGCGCATTTGGTTGGGAACTGCCGGCCTTTGCCCATCTGCCGATCATCCTCTCCCCCACCGGCCGGGGAAAGATGAGCAAGCGCAAGATCGTCGCCGCCGACGGCAGGGAATACCCGGTGATGGTGCGCGAATTCCGCGAGGCCGGCTACCTGCCGGAGGCCCTCCTGAACCTCCTGGCTCGCACCGGCTGGGCCTATGACGACCATACCGAAATCCTCAGCCGGGAAGAACTGATCGAGAAGTTCTCCCTGGAGGGAGTGAACAAGTCCCCGGCCGCCTTTTCCTACGAGAAACTCCTCTGGATGAACGGGTTCTATATCCGCCAGATGGAAACCGAAGAACTAGCCCGCCGATCTTTGCCCTTTCTGCAAAAGGCCGGCCTGCTCCCCGCCCAACTGTCCCCGGAACAGAACGAGCGCCTGCGCCGCATCATCCCGCTCTTTCGTGCGCGGATGCACACCCTTCGGGACATCGTCGAACTGAGTGCCTATTTCTTCACCCGTGAGGTTCACTATCCTGACCCCTCAGCCCTCGTGGGCAAGGGGCTGGATACATCGGCCACCTGTGCCGCCCTGGAGGAAGTCCGCCTCCGGCTGGCCGGCCTTCCCGACTTCCATGAGGCAACGATCGAGCCGGTCCTGCGGACCATAGCCGAGGAGCGAGGCTGGAAGGCCGGGCAACTCTTCATGCCCATCCGCGTTGCCGTGACCGGCCGAACCGCCTCTCCGGGCCTCTTCGAGACCCTCTCGGCCCTGGGACGAGAACTCGTCCTGGAACGGTTGGACCGGGCCATCGCTGTCCTGGCCGGGATGGAGCACTCACGATGCGCCCACGCTTCGGACGGGTCCGCTTGATTACCCGAGACGATCCCCGCTATCGGGCCTATCTGGAGCAGTTCCTCCTGGTCCGGGCGTACCAGCGGGCCATCCGCCCGCCCAGCCCCCGCCAGGTCTTTGGCGAACAGGTCGAAGAAGTGCTGCGCACCTGGTTGGGGCAAACCCATCTCCTTACGGAGCGCCGTTATCTGGAGTACGAGGAAATTCGCGGCCAACAGGCCGTCCTCAAATACCGCGAACTGGATGCCGTAGAGATACCCGACCCCACCACCGTCCACGTCTTTGAGATCAAGTCCAGTAGCTTTGCCAAAAGCCTGCACCACGGCCTCCGCCAGTTGCAGGAAGACCGTACCCTCCTTTCCTTCCTTTTTCCGCGGGTGGCCGTTACCCTTCTCTTCGTAGATACCGGCATGTCCGCCGAGGAACGCGAGGCCGCTTTGGGACGGGAAACAGGTCTCCTCCCGGTAAAAGAGCCGGACCTTCTGGCCGGCTATGGGCCGGAGGTCGGGTTATACTGGCTCTCCCTGGAACAGATAATCGCTCTGGCTGGCGGCGAGAAGAACCTGAACCTGGAGTGGATGCAGGAAAGCCCGGCCGAACTTCCTGCTGCCCCTCAACCCCCGACCTGGTCCGTCGGAGAGGAAGAAGAGATCGGCCCTCTGGGCCAGGCCCTGCTTCGGGCGCTGGGCAAGCCGCCGGCTTCATAGACCGGCCGTTCCGAACCGAACACGGCACCCCTACCCGCTTTCCGCGGCGGGGGCGGAATGTGACTCCAGTTGCGAAAAAGGGGATGGGGGATTATAATAAAAAGAGCGATGAAACTTCCGACCGTTATGGAGACGGTCTGAACAACCCGAGGAGGAAAACTTCCATGTCCGGGCATTCCAAATGGGCGCAGATCAAACGGAAAAAGGGAGTAGCGGATGTCCGTCGAGGACAGTTGTTCACGAAACTCGGGCGCGAGATTATGGTGGCGGTCCGGGAGGGCGGCCCGGATCCGGAGGGCAACTTTCGTCTCCGGCTGGCCATCGAGCGGGCCCGGCGGGAGAACATGCCGATGGAAAATATCCAGCGGGCCATTGACCGCGCCCTCGGTCGCACCGGGGAGATGGCCGTCGAGGAGGTACTCTACGAGGGGTATGCGCCGCACGGCGTAGCCCTGATCGTGGATGTGACCACCGACAACCGTAACCGGGCTGTGGCCGAGGTGCGGAACATCCTCACCCGTGGAGGTGGTTCGCTGGGAGAAACCGGCTGCGTCTCCTGGCTCTTCGATGCCCGAGGGTACATCACCCTGGATGTGCCGGGCCAGGATGCCGAGGAGCGCCAGGCCCGGGGCGAGGAGATCGCCCTCCAGGTGATGGATGTAGACGGAGTACAGGATGTACGGGTCAGCGACGAGGTCGTGGAAGTCTACACCGACGTGTCCGACCTGGGACGGGTACGCGACCGCCTGACGGAGATGGGCTTTACTCCCTCCACGGTGGAAAAAACCTTCCTGCCCAAGAGCATGGTCTCGCTGCCCCCCAAAGACGCCGTCCAGGTAATGCGGCTGATCGAACGGCTGGAAGAGCTGGACGACGTGCAAAAGACCTTCTCCAACCTGGAGATCACCGACGAGGCCCTGGCGGCCTATGAGGGATAGGGCCTCCACCCGGGCGACCCCGAAGGTCACCCCAACAGGCGACCGGGGCCGCCAGAGGATTGAAGGCATTGCGTGTTCTTGGATTGGACCCGGGGATATCCCGGATGGGCTGGGGAGTCATCGAAGGAGAAGAAGAACCGCGCCTGGTGGCCTACGGGACTCTGGGCACGCCGGTCGGCCGGCCTCTGGCCGACCGCCTTTATTCCCTCTTTCAGTCCTTGCGCGAACTGGTTGCTCGCTACCGCCCCGAGGTCGCCGCTTTGGAGGAACTCTTCTTTGCCCGCAATGCCCGCACCGCCTTCTCCGTAGGTCAGGCGCGTGGCTCTGCCCTGGTCGCCCTGGCCGAATCCGGCCTGCCGGTGCACGAATACACGCCGTTGGAGGTCAAAATGGCCGTGTCCGGCTACGGCCAGGCCGAAAAATCCCAGGTGCAGGAGATGGTGCGCGTCCTCCTGGGCCTGGAGCATATCCCTCGCCCCGATGACGCCGCCGACGCCTTGGCGGTGGCCCTTTGCCACTTTCACTCGGCCCGGATGCAGGCGGTCCTGAACCCGCCATCCGGGGGATGAAAGCCGTCGTTACAAAACGGCGGGATCGTTCCGCGTTTGAACGAGCCTGTACCACGAAGATGACGGAAAAGGGCCCGTTTGGAGGATACTTGGAGGAATATCTTCAGGCCCTGGAGGTGGTCCGGGGCTACTCTCCTTATACCATCGCCGCCTACCGCCAGGACCTAGAGCAGTTTGCCGCATTTCTAGAGGAAGAGGGCCGGCCCTGGCTCCATGTGGACCGGCCAGCCGTCCGCCGCTTCCTGGCCCGCCTTCAGAAACGGGGATTGGCTCCGGCCACCCTCGCCCGTAAGGCGGCCGTCCTGCGCTCTTTTTACGGCTACCTGGTCCGCCGAGAGGTCCTCCCTACCCATCCCCTGCGCGCCCTGGGGACGCCTAAAGTGCCCTCCCGCCTGCCCCGTTTCCTCACCGTAGAGGAAATGGTGGCCCTGTTGATGGCTCCAGACCTGTGCACGCCTCAGGGCCTGCGCGACCGGGCCATCCTGGAACTCCTTTATGCCAGCGGCTTGCGGGTAGGGGAACTGGTGGCCTTGAACCTGGGCGATGTGGATTGGGGGCGGCGGGAAGTGCACGTTCGGGGTAAGGGGAAACGTGAGCGGCTGGCTCTCCTGGGCCGGCCGGCCCTCCATGCCCTCCGGACCTATGTCCTCCAGGGCCGGCCTCTCCTGGCCGGTAAGAACCCCGACGTAAACGCCCTCTTCCTCAACCGCTGGGGCAAGCGCCTGAGCGACCGGAGTGTACGGACCATCGTCTCCGAGTATGCCCGCCAGGTCGGCCTGCAGGACGTTACTCCCCACACCCTCCGGCATACTTTCGCCACCCACCTCCTGGAGGGCGGCGCCGACCTCCGCATCGTCCAGGAACTCCTCGGCCACACCCGCCTGACTACCACCCAGCGCTATACCCACGTCTCCCAGACCCACCTGCGTGAGGTCTACGGCCGCATTTTCCCCCTCCCGAAGTCGGAGGAAGGATAAGGATAGGGCCGCCAGGAGAAACGCTGGGCAAAGCGGCGCAGGAGACGAAGGACCGGCCGACCCAGGATGAGGACGAGTAAGGCGTTGCCCACACCCCGCACGAGGTCCCAGCCCAGCGAAGTGACCAGATAAAAACGGGCATAGCGAAGCAGCGCCTCCGTCCAGGAAAGCCCCGGCTGCCAGAGGATTTCGGAATTTTCCCCCGCTCCCAGAAAAGGCCAAAACCACAGGTTCATCACGGCGCCGAAGAAAAGCCCCAGGAGGAAGGAGAAAGCGGCCAGGATAACGATCTCCCCATAGCGCAGGCGGCGCATATCCGGCAGCCAGCCGGAGAGCATCCCCAACCATCCGGTGCTGAGCATCTGGTAGGGAAGCCAGGGGCCGACACCGCTGGTGAGCAGAGCCGAAACGAGGAGGGTCAGCGCCCCCAGGAGGAAACCGAAGGTAGGACCGAAGACGTAGCCGCAGAGGATGGGGAGGAAGAAGAGGGGAGAAAAGGCATAGCCGGAGAAGAAGCGCAATACGGCTCCGACGGCGGCCAGGATTCCTAGGAGGGCCACCCGTTTGGAGCCCAGTCCCTGCGCCTCCATCCCGGCCAGGATGGCCAGAAGACAAAGCGTCGTTACCAGAGGGGCATCGGCAGAATGGGCTAGAAAACTTTCCCCGGCCGAACGAGGAACGGCGATAAAAAAGGGGTAGAAGAAGGCCACCAGCCCGGCCAGGCTGGCCAGCGCTACGATCCAGGTGCTCGGCCTCGAGGTTTCACGCTTCCGTAAAGGCCTTCCATCGCTCATCTTCGCCCCTTCGTCTCCGGCAAGGCCATGTCTTCCAGCACATCCTCGACGGTGATCAGGCCGGGAATGCGATACAGGCGTTGGACCTGGGAGGCAAAGTCTTCCCTCCCCGCCATCACTTCCCGCACCGAACCCTCGGCTTGTACCCTTCCGCCCTCCAGAATCACCACCCGGTCGGCACAGCGGGCCGCCAGTTCCACGTCGTGGGTGGCCAGGACAATGGCCCGCCCTTCCCGGCGGCGGTCCAGAAGAAAGTGCTCCAGAGCCTCCTTCTGGCCATAGTCCAGCCCTCGGGTCGGCTCGTCCAGCAGGATCACCTCCGGTTCGGCTACCAATACCGCCGCCAGCGCTGCCCGCTGCCGTTCTCCCACGCTCAGGTCGCGGGTATAGCGTCCTAGGTGCTCCTGGAGGCCCAGGAGGGCCGGCAGATCGCCGTACTTTCCGGCCGGCCGGCCGTGTTGCCGCAGGGTGAAATCCATTTCCTGGGCCACCGTGTCGGCGAAGAGGAGCATATCCGGGTTTTGGGGAACGTATCCGACACGGGCGATCAGGCGTTCCAGCGGCACACGACAGGTGTCCTGCCCGCAGACCTCCACCCGCCCCTCTTGCGGCCGCAACAGGCCGACGAGGTGCTTAAGGAGCGTGGTCTTGCCGGCCCCGTTGGCACCCAATAGGGCCACGACCTCCCCTGGAAGAACCTCCAGGTGGACGTCCCGCAAAGCCGGCCAGCCGTTGTAAGAGAAGGAAAGGCCGGAGACACGGATGAGGGGGCGGGGAGACGGTCGGGGAGGAGACCTCCATCCCATTTTCCTCCCGCCGGCCGGCTTTCCCACGAAGCGACGGGCCTCATCGACCGTGAGCGGGAGCGGCTCCCACCCCAACGCCTGTCCCAGGCTCACCAGCGGCGGCACCCAGGGCATCTGCCGCAGGACCTCGGCCGGCCGGCCCAGGAGGGGCCGGCCGCCGTTCCCGGACAGGTAGAGGAGACGGTCGGCATAGCCAATCACCCGTTCCAGGCGGTGTTCTGCCAGGAAGACTGTCAGGCCCAGTGTTTCCTTCAGATGCCGAAGCACCTCCAGCACCTCCTCGGCTCCCCGGGGGTCCAACTGGGAGGTCGGCTCGTCGAGGGCGAGGATGCGGGGGCGGAGTACAAGCACCGCCCCGATGGCTACCCGCTGGCGTTCCCCTCCGGAAAGGGTGTCCAGCCGGCGATTCCGCAGGTGGGTGATCCCCAGCCAGGCCATAACCTCCTCGATGCGCCGGCGCATAAGCGTTTCCGGAAAGCCGTGGTTCTCCATCGCAAAGGCAAGTTCTTCCTCCACCGTCGGGGCAACGCACTGGGCCTCGGGGCTTTGGAAAACCATCCCCACCAGGAGGCTCATACGGCCAGGCCCCCAGGCCACGGGATCGTGGCCCAGGATGGAGACCTTTCCGGAGAAGGTACCCCCGTAAAAGTGTGGAACCAACCCGTTGAGGCAGCGCAGGAGGGTAGACTTGCCGGCACCGGAAGGACCGGCCAGGATCAGGAACTCGCCTTCGCCGACCTCCAGGCTTGTATCCGCCAGGGCCGGAACGGCCGGCCGCCCTTCGCCCTGACCTTCGGGATAGGTGTAGGTGACCTTGTCCAGGCGAATCATCGAGACCTCCAAAGAAGGGCCGGCAAGGCCAGGATCAAGAAGTAAAGGCCCAGGGCCGGTTGAAAGGCCGGCCAGTCCAGTCGGGGATAAGGTGTATAGGCCAGTACCTCGGGAGAGAAGGCCAGAAGGGATAGATAAACCCCTATGCCCAACCCGGTGACCAGGGCCAGCGCGAGATCGCCGGGCGACCAACGTTGGGCGCGGTAGTGGGTTCGTCCGATCGCCCGGCTTTGCAGAACCAGGGCAAAGAGCAAGAGGCACAGGCCGGCCATGGAGAGAAAAAAGCCGCCGTGGCTTTCCCCCTGAAAGCCACGCCACAGGAGGCCGGCCAGAAGCGCAAGGAGGGAGAAGATGGCCATCCTCTGTCCCCAGCGCTGGAGACCCGGGGAGCGTGGGGGAGTGTTCCCAAAGCCCCGGGCCTCCATCGCCTCGGCCAGTTGCAGGGAACGCTCCAGCGCGGTGGTCAACAAGGGCAGCAGGAGGGGAGGGAGATCCCCCAGGCCGCGCCAGCGGTGTCCGCGAACGGCCTGGGCCTCACGGATTTCCCGTAACGCCAGGCCGGCCTGAGGGAGAAAGGAAAGGGCGATGGAGGCAACCACCCCGGTCTGGAAAAGGACCGGCGGGGCTACCCGCAGGAGACGGTAGGGTTCCACGGCCCGGTTCAGGGTAGTAAAGACAGCAAACACCCCCAGCCACCCCCATCCGCTCAAGAAACCGTAAGCCGTCGCCTCCAGCGTGACCGGTCCGCCCACGATGGGGAGGAAATCCGGCAGGGTAAAGAGCACGGTCCGACCGTAGTGGGCCGTCAGGGCGTTCAAGGGTATGGTAAAGAGCCAGAGGAAGAGGGCTAACCTCCAGAACCACCCCCAGCCGGACGTGCCCTCCGATCGATCGGGCAAGGCCCCATAAACTGCGGCTACAGCCAGAAGAAGCAGGAAGAGATAAGCCGGGTTACGGGTGGTCAGGGCCGGCAGCGCGGCGGCTACGGCCCAGAGCAACCAGGCCGTAGGGTGGCCGGGAGAAAGGCGTTTCTCCCGACAGAACGGACGCTTTGTATTCCGGAGACCTTCCTGCTTTGCCAGACCGTCCATCGGCCGGCCGCGCCTCCATAAAAAAGACCCCCCCACCTCTCGGCGGGGGAAAGCAGGACAGGAAGTTCTGCCCAACGATGCGTCGGACGACGCTCTCCGCCCCTGGCCGCGAGGGTGATGGAGAGACGGCGGAGGTGGGCGACCTGGCTTGGGGGGTCATCCCCTCACAGTTGCGGGCCAGCACCGGACTTGCACCGGTTTCCCCCGTTCGGCCCTAGCATCCGGGCATCGGGCGCCTCCGCCAAAATGTCAAGTTGCCAACATCCGGCTTCTCGCCGGATATTTGTATTATACCACCGCGATGCCCAAAAGTCAAATGCCGCTCCTCACGAACCAGGACGTTCCGGTTTTCCCACAGAGGCCGTCGGCAGCCATGCCTTCGACGCGTCGGCCGGTCGAGCAGGCCCGGCAAGGCCGTACAGAGCGGCGTGGGGAAGGCCAAAGGTGAGGTTTCGATCGGGTAGACGAAAGCACTGCCTTTGCCAGGCCCAATGAAAGCGCCGGGGCAACTTTCACCCCGGCGCAGACAGGCCACAGGCGGATCACGAACCTACAAAGGGATCTCGCTCAGTTCCTCGACCTCCTCCTCCTCCAGGTCTTCCTCGGAGGTTGCCTGAGGACCGTTGCCGCGGGGGAGGAGGATGAAATCACGAGCCACCAGTTCGGTGATGTAGCGTGTCTGGCCGTCGTTGCCTTCGAAGGCGCGGGTCTGGAGCCGGCCGGTGACGTAGATGGGCGACCCCTTCTGGAGGTACTGGTTCGCCACCTCGGCCCGGCGTCCCCAGACGACGACCCGGAACCATTCTACCTTTTCCCGCGGCTGCCCATCGGCATCGCGCCAGCGGCGGTTGACGGCCACGCGGAAGTGGGTGACCGGCCGGCCGGTGGGGGTGTAGCGCATCTCCGGGTCCGTTCCCAGGTTCCCCATAATCTCGATTCGATTCAAGCCTCGCATGGATCTCCCTCCTTACTTTTTTCTTCTGCCTTTGGCCTGTCGGAAACATTATACCACATTTTCATCAACTTGTCAATACCTATTTTCAATAAAGATAGAATCTATAGATGCTTCTGCACTTCCCGATCCGAGTCGGGGCAGCGGCCTATCCTGGAAGCCGCATTTGACATCCTTTGGATTCCGTGGTATGATAAATATATCGGGGCCGTGGTGTAGAGGCCTAACATGCAGCCCTGTCAAGGCTGAGATCGGGGGTTCGAATCCCCTCGGCCCCGTTTTGAGGGGAGCGAACGCTGGTTCTGTTAGGACAAGCAGGGTCAATACAACCAGCGTTGGGCACTTTTCCCCGGAAAGGGGGAAACTTGGTAGAAAGCCGTTCCGATGAAAAAGGCCGGTTGCCTGTGTCGCTGAAACGTCCCCATCTGGGCCGACTCGGGCGGGGCATCCTATGGCGCTTTTCCTTCTTCGCCCTTCTTTCGCTGGCTATTATGGTGGGCGTTATCCTCTATGCCGCATGGCGTGTCGTTCAGGATGTCCGGATGCAACAAGAGTCCATGGCCCTCTGGACGGCCAAATCGCTCGATTCCTGGTTTTTGGACCTGGGCTACCCCCTTTCGGCCATCCCGCCGGACCTGCTGGACGCTCCGGAAGAAGAGGTTCAGGCACACCTCAGGGAGGTTCTTGGGCACAATCGGCACATCCGCAAGATTATCCTGGCCGATGCCCGGGAGGAAAGGCGCGGCCAGGAAGTACTGAGCCTGGATTACCGAGGCACCTATTCGGGAAACAACTATGTAAGCGAGCCTTGGTTTCGCCTGGCGCTGAACGATGGCTGGTATGTGGCCGGCCAGACCCGGGTAACCCCGATGGTGATCGTGGCCCAGCCCGTTCGTGCCGGCGATGTGCAGGTGGGAGTGGTTGCCGTCCAGGTGGGAATGGATTGGGCCTACGATCTTCTGCGGCGTGCCCGAACCGAACGAGGAGCCTATGCCTATATCGTGGATCGGTTCGGCCAGCCGTTCTTGCATGAGGACACCCGTTTCACCCACCCCCAGCGCATCCGCACGGACATCGCCGGCATCCTCGCCGCCGTTCAGGAGCGGCCCATGCCCCTGTATTATGCCGGACTGAACAAAGAAGGCGCAATGGTCATCGGTGCATCCTGGAGGATGGAGCAGGCTAACTGGACGGTTATTACCGAACAGCCGCTGCCTGCCTTGGCCCGGGAACTGGGTCCCCTCGCCCTGGGAGCCGTCGTCGTCTTGCTCCTCGCCGCGATCGCGGCCGGCATCGTGACGCTGTATATCTCCCGGCGTGTGGCTGCCCCCATCGCCCTCCTGAGCGAAGGGGCGCGACGCATTGGCACGGGGGAGCTGGAGCACCGCATCCTTCTCCGCACCCGCAACGAACTGACCGATCTGGCCGAAGAGTTCAACCGCATGGCCGAGAGACTGCAGAAGGCCCGGAGTCGCCAGGAGGCCTGGGCTCAGGAACTGGAGGAGCGCGTTCGGGAACGCACCGCCGAGGTCAGCCAGGCCCTCCAGCAACTACAGCAGGAAGCCGCCGTCCGCGAAAACCTCCTGCGGACGATCCGCGAGATGTCCAGCCCGGTCATCCCGGTGATGGAGGGCATCCTAGTCATGCCGATCGTGGGCACGCTGGATAGCGAACGCGCCCGACGGGTGATGGAGGACCTCCTGGCCGGGATCGAGCGGGGACGGGCCCGGGTGGTCATCCTGGACATCACCGGTCTGGCGATGGTGGATACGGCCGTGGCCCATGCCCTGATCGAAGCGGCCCGTGCTGCCCAGTTGCTGGGCGCACGGCCGATCCTGGTAGGAATTTCCCCCGAGGTCGCCGAGACACTGGTCCACCTGGGCGTGGAACTCCACGACCTGCGCACGGCGGCCACGCTTCAGGAAGGGTTACAGATCGCCCTGGGACTGCTTCGCCGCAAGGTCGTGCCGCTCTAAGTATCCGAAAACTGCCACCGGTAGGCGAAGGTAGCGCCTTCGCTTACCCGAAAATATCTCAACCATGAGTTTTCGGATAGGCTCAAGGGCCCGCCGAAACTTTGCCCCAGGGATACATTCACCCCACCTGCTTCCGATCGCCCGATCGGTTTCCCGAAGCGCGGGGGGGACGGGAAAAAACCGGTGAACTTGCCCTCCCTGCGTTTCTGGTGTACGGGCCACTTTCTGGAAATGAAGGGGCCGGCCGAATGGTCTCCGGCCGGCCCCCGATTCGGTGCGCTTCCCGTTGCCGCCTCAGTGTCCTTTGAAGACCAGTGGCAGGTAGATCTCGTACACAGGTGGCGGCACCGCTTCCACAGTCAGGGTATGCTCCGCCGTCGCCGTGCTGCAAGCGTTCCGCACCGTCAGAGTAACGGTGTAGGTGGCCGTGGCGGTGTAGGCGTGGAGGGCCGTCGGGACGGTGACTACCGCCGTGTGACCGTCGCCAAAGTCCCAGGTATAGGTGATCGGTGTCGTCGCCGTGGGCGGAGCAACCGTCGCCGTAAAGAGCACCATCTGCCCCACCGTCGGCGTGAGCGGCTCCCAGGTGAAGTCGGCACCCGTAATCGGCTCACAGGGCACGGCCTCCACACACAGTTCCACCGGCATCAGGACCTCGTGGACGTAGGGGTCGTTGAACTCGAACTTGAGCGTGCCGGTGTAGCACTGTCCCGTCTCCAGGCCGGCCGTATCGAAGGTGAGGGTGAGAGTGATCTCATCGTCCGGAGCAACCACCCCCTGAGTCGGAGCGACACTCAACCAGGAGATATCCCAGTGGGCGCTCAGGGCCATGCTCACGGCCTCGTAGGCGTCAATGCGCCCCCAGCCGAAGACGTTGTTGGGAATATCGCCGGGCTGATCGTCTCCGCAGAGCTGGGTCGAGGTGATGCCCAGGGCGCTGCGCTCGATTACCCAGTAGGTCTGCTGGACATTGCCGATGAGGTCGGGCTGGGCCGACCAGATGAGCGCCGCCTCGCCGCAGGTATGAGGAGAGGCCATCGAGGTGCCACTCCACCCGCCTTGGTAACCGCCGCCGGGAATGCTGGAGCGGATGTTGACTCCGGGCGCGGAGACGTCCGGCTTGCGGATGCCGGTGATGTCCGCCGGGCCGCGGCTGGAGAAGGTGGCGATGTTGTCATTGATGTCGGTCGCGCCGGTGCTCAGGACGTTGGGGTTGTCGCTGGGGCTGTGTACCGTGCCGCAGCCGGGACCGGCGTTGCCGCCGGAGAAGCCGGGGAAGATGCCCGCCGCCCGCCAGGCGTACATGGACTGCATGTACCACCACTGGGCCGGCCCGCCGCCCCAGGAGTTGTTGACCACATGCGGCCGCAAGTCCGGGTCGGGGTTGCTCCCGGTCAGGTCCCACGGGGCCAGGATGAACTCGGCGCACTCCAGGAGTTCGGCGTCGTAGCCGTAGCCGGTGGTGTTATCAAAGCCCTTGCAGGCGATCCAGCGGGCTCCCGGAGCCACGCCGATGGCGTTAGTGGCGGTGATGGGATGGGCCGGATCGTCGCTGCCGCAGAGGGTCCCCATCGTGTGGGTGCCGTGGGCCAGCACATCGTCGGGCTCGTTGGGGAACTGGCCGTAGGGGTCCCACCAGTTGTAGTCATGGTCGAAGGAACCGCCGCCCTGGTTGCCCCGATACTGGTTGACCAGGGCCGGGTGGTCGTACTGCACGCCGGTGTCAATGTTGGAAACGACGATGCCCTCGCCGGTAACCCCAAAGCCGCTCCAGACGTCGTGGGCCCGCACCTTCTGGATGTTCCACTCGATCGCTTCGGGCCGGCCGTCCGCCTCCGGTTCAATGGAAACCGGCCGAGGAGCGGGGATGGCCGTGTTGGGGCCGATAAAGGCCACTTCGGGTCGGGCGGCGATGCTCTGCAGGAGGTCGAGGTTACCCCGCACCACCACGGCGTTGACAATGTAGTGGGGTTCGTATTCTATACCGGCTTTATCCAGGGCCGCCAGCAACCCGGCCTGGGTGCGCTCGGCCGTCTTGCGCAGCGTATCCAGGACGTAGCGGCCGCGGGCTTGCCAATCCTTCATGGCGAAGGCGGCCGAGAGGTCGGCCTGCTCGCGCAGGTAGACTATGAACTTGGCCGTCCCGTCGGGAGAGGCAGCCAGATCCCGGTAAACTTGGGCATCCACACCCTGCGGCATTCCCTCGGGGAAAAAGATGCCGTCGGGTGGGAGTTCGGAGATGTGGAAGTGTAGATCGCCGGTGCCGGTATTGGCGAGCGTCACTTCGAAAGTATCGGTGGAATTCGGCGGTAGGATGAGGCTGACCGAGACGGCCGAGAGTGCGGGCCAGGAGGCGTCCAGGTAGACGTCCACCACGGTGGGTGTGTCTGCGGTTACGGTGATCGGGCCGATGTTGTACTGGTTGAAGTAATCCATCCCCATCACGTGGAGCAGATAGGTGCCGGAGATAAGCGGGTCGAAGGCGTAGCCGCCGTCGGGACCGCTGCGGCGCTCATCCCAGAAGTTGGGATCGCTCACCCCCTGCAACTGGACGTTGGCGTCGGCGATGCCCAGGCCGGTGTTCGCGTCATAGATGTGGCCGAGGAGCGCACCCGCACCAGGCGATGGCGGGATGCAGTAGAGCAGCGACTCGTGGGGCGGTGGGAGAAGCGGCCCGGCCCCGATGCTGCCGCCAAAGTTCCACAGCCGGCCGTCGGCCAGGCCTCCACCGGCACCGGTGGTAGCCGCGTTCAGGAGCGCCGTAAACTCGACCCAGGAGTTGGTAACCGGATCATAGTACCAGGTAGAGTTCTGCACGTTCGACCAGTTGCCCAGGTCGCCGCCCCACCAGAAGACCCCGCCGCCGGGGACGACCGCCCCTACCGGCGACTTCTTGCCGGCCGAGGCCGGGAGATTGGCCCGCGGCGTCCAGGCGTCGGCACCCGGGTTGTACTCGTAGAAGCCGGCCAAGCCGGTATAGTCGCCGCCGACGTAGAGCCGGCCTGACCCGGCCGCCGCACCGTGGAAGATGAGAAAGTCGGGAAGCGGCGACAGGGCCGTCCAGGACGTTCCGTCAAAGGCAAAGTGTTGGTTGCTGGCGCAGGTATTGTCCCCACAGCCGCCGGTCACATGCAGGACGCCGTCCACCACCCCGCCGGCCGCGCCGCCCGCCCCGCCGATCTCCGGCGGACCGGGGATGTCCGGGCCGGTGGACCAGAGGTTCATCGCCGGATCATAGCACTGCAGGGCATAGGTGCCGCCCCAGTCGCCCGAGGTGGTGGTATAGCCGCCGGCCACACAAAACCGGGCGCCCACGAAGCCGCCCACCGCGCCGAAGACCGGGATCGGCATGTCGGGAAGGTCGCTCCAGACGCCGGTGGCGATGTCATAGGCCTGGGCGTGCCCGGTGACGGTGTTGCCCGGCCCCAAACCGCCAGCGTAGAAGCAGGTGCCGGAGGAGCCGTAGGCATCGGTGCAGGCAAAGGCCATCCAGTGGGTGCCCTCGGCGTTGGTGTTCGACTCGATCTGCCAGGCCGGGCCGGCGAT
>FWPU01000854.1_pt1 | contig 96350 bp, 74 predicted proteins | sample 2228361 | NCBI WGS metagenome assembly FWPU01 (sample SAMEA103939777, study PRJEB20133) | metagenome | reverse complement strand
CTGCTCGACCATCCTCGGGCCAGGGTAAAGGATACCGTACTCCTGGTACGCGGTGCCAATTAAGCACCCATCTGGAGTGAGGATGCCGGCCTTGACGCCGGTTGTACCCATATCGAAGGCGCAAAGGTATTCGGGCATGTCAGCCTCCTTATGTGCTTCACGAGAAGGGTTCTAAAAGCCCCTTGGGTGCCAAGTGGGATTGTCCCAAAGTCAGAGCCGGGCCGGAGCAGTCATACCAGCGCCAGCAACGTATCCGGCGCGAACACGAAGAGCTTGTCCTCCGGGAATTGCAGCCAGAGCGGATCGCCAATCCTGGCCTGGAAGCCAGGAAGTGTGTTGGCTTTAAGCAGCATCTTGCCCTTTTCAAGGCTCAAGATGGCTTTGCGATGAAGCGTCTCAACAACATATAGCTTGGCCTCGCAGGCGGGCGTCGGAAGCTCCGTCTGGCTAACCATCACATCGCCGGGGCGGATGCCCACGAGGACGTGCTCGCGTCCCTGCTGCTCGATCACGTCCTGGAGGCGGGAGGGCACGGGCAGGTCGAACTCCTCGCACTTAAAGACAAGCCTGCCGTCCTGCCTGGCAACCTGCGCTTCCATGATATTCATCGGCGGATCGCCCACGAACTGAGCTACCTCGGCGGTAGACGGGGCGCGCAGAATCTCGGCAGGCGTTCCAAGCTGGTGAAGCTTCCCGCCGAACAGTACCGCTACCCGGTCGGCCATAGCGATAGCTTCCACATAGTCGGGAGTAGCATAGATGGTTGTGACTCCCCGCTGCCGCTGTATGCGCTTCAGCTCCGCGCGGAGCTGGTGACGCAGGCGAGCATCGAGGTGGGCAATCGGCTCGTCTAGGAGAAAGACGCGCGGGTTCCGGACCAGCGTACGGGCCAGAGCAACGCGCTGACGCTGCCCACCGCTCAGAAAGGCCGGGCGGCGCCCCAGTTCGGCTGTAATCTGGAGCAGTTCGGCCATTTCCTCGACAATGTCCCTGATCTGGTCGTCTGTGTAGCCCAGCTCGCGCCGGTGCTCGCGGAGCGGATAGGCAATGTTCTCGAAGGCGGTTAGATGAGGGTAGAGCGCGTAGCTCTCAAACACCATCGCGACGTTACGCTTGTTGGGTGGTAGCCCATTAACTGGTTCCCCATCAAACAGCACTTCACCGTCGGTCAGGGCTTCGACCCCTGCGATCATCTTCAGCGTTGAGGTCTTACCGGCCCCGGGCGGCCCGAGGATGGTGAAAAACTCGCCGTTTTCCACCTCAAGGGATAGAGACTCAACGGCCTGCACCCCGTTGTATGTCTTGCTGACGTTGTTTAGGGTCACTCTAGCCATAATCATTCCTCACTGAAAAGGCACTTGGTTGGCGGGGTGACTGCCCCACAGCCGAGATCACCCCGCCCAGCCTGTGGCAGCCCGGCCTAGTGGAGCAGGCTCTGGCCGGAGTCGGGATGGAAGAGATGCAGCCGATCCATTGAGAACGTCAACCAGATCGTCTGGTCCTGTTCGGGCAGGACGGTGGGATCAGTCTCTACCAGCACCCGCTTCCCGTTCAGCATGGCCGTCACAATGTTGTACTCGTCAAGCGGCTCGACGACATAGACCTGAGTGGGGACCGCTCCCTCAACTTCCGTCATGTGAGCCTCAATGTGCATGGGGCGGATGCCTAATGTAACCTTGGGCTTGTCCAATCCTTTCAAGGCCTCACATCGTTCGGGGTCACACACCACCAGTGCGAAGTCCTGGCTTCGCAGTTCGAAGCCATCCGGGACAGCCGTGACCTCCACGTCGATGAAGTTCATTGGCGGCTCGCCAACAAAATCGGCCACAAAAATGTTGGCGGGCTTTTCGAAGATCTCTCTGGGTGAGGCCACTTGCTGAAGTTCACCCAGGTTCATCACGGCGATGCGGTCGGCAAGGGCGGTTGCTTCAAGCTGGTCGTGGGTGACATAGACGGTCGTCGTGCCAAGCTCCCGCTGGAGATGGGCGATCTCGCGCCGCATGCGGCTGCGCAGCATGGCATCCAGGTGAGAGATCGGTTCATCCATCAGGAAGGCAGAAGGCTCGCGGACGATGGCCCGCCCGATTGAGACGCGCTGCTTCTGCCCATCGCTGAGATGAGCAGGCATACGCTTGAGCAGGTCGCCGATGTCGAGGATATCTACAGCCCGCGCGATACGCCGGTCGATCTCGTCCTTGCCCAACCCGCGCACTTTGAGCGGGAAGGCGATGTTTTCGTAAACGTTCAGGTGCTCGTACAGCGCGTAGCTTTCAAACACCATCGCGATATCACGCTGGGAGGGATGGAGGTCGTTCACCACCCGCTCACCGATGCGGATCTCCCCGCGACTGATGGTCTCCAGACCAGCAATCATCCGAAGGGTGGATGTCTTGCCACAGCCAGACGGGCCGAGCAGGCAGAGGAACTCGCCATCGCGAATTTCCAAGTTAGCGTCTTTGACAGCCTGTACCTCTTCGGATCTGCCTTCATTGTAGATTTTCCAAAGGTTGGTCAGAGTGATACCAGCCACTTCGGCTCACCTCCTGAGTGAAGACAGCCTCATCCCTTGACGGCGCCCAGGGATAGGCCGCGGACGATGTATCGCTGGATCAGGATGGCCATAATCAGCACGGGGACAGCCGTGATGAGGCTGGCGGCAGCCATCTGGCCCCATAAGATTGCCTCGTAGGACTTGAAAGCCAAGATGCCCACCGTGACTGGCTGAGTTTGCGTCGTCGCCAGGATCACGCCAAAGAGGAAGCTGTTCCAGCTGAAGATCGTACACAGGAACGTGGTCGAGACCAGGGCTGGCCGGGCAAGGGGAAGGGTAATTTTGAAGATCGCCTTCAAGCGGCTGCTGCCGTCAACCAGCGCACTCTGCTCGATCTCCGGCGAGATGTCCTCGAAAAAGCTCCGCATGATGAGCACCACAAGCGGCAGGTTCACCAACTGCAAGATGAGGATCAGACCGAGGTGCGTGTTGTAAAGGTGTAGCTTGAGATACACGAGGTAAAGCGGTATCAGGATCAGCACGGCAGGCATGAAGTACAGGCTCAGGAAGAAGAAATACAGGTTCTCGCGCAGTTTGAAGCGGTAGCGAGCCATTACATAGGCTACCGGGATGCCCAGCAGGAGGGAGAGAAGCACCGCCGAGGGCACGATGATCAGGCTGTTTTTGAAGTAGTTCAGGAAGTTTACGCGCGAAAGCTCGCCGAGGCCCGTGTACTCCTGAAGCCCCAGGACGATCAGATAGTTGTCGAGCGTCGGGGTGAAGTTGAAAAACTTCGGCACGGTGGAGGTCACATCGCGCGGTCCCTTGATGGAGGTCAGGAAGATCCAGTAGATCGGGAACAGGGCGATCAAGCTCCACAGAATGAGGAGGAAATACACCCCCGCCTTGCGCAGCGGCGCAGCCAGTTTAGTCTGGTTCTGCTGCATGGCTAGGCTCCTCTCCAGATGTGACGTGTCTTGTTGATCAATAATTGGGTTGTGATGAAGATGATCAGGAACACGGTGATGCCCAGGGAGGCGGCATAACCCATGAAGCCGTAATCGAACAACTGCTGGAAGGCAGCAAAGTTCAACGTTGTCGTGGCGACGTTCGGGCCGCCTGCCGTCGTGGCGTAGATCACATCAGCCGATGTGAGCGACAAGGCCAGACGGAAGAGCAGCACCAGGTAGATCATGGGGCTGAGCATCGGTAGCGTCACCATGCGGAACGTCTTCCACGTGCCCGCCCCATCGACGGCGGCAGCCTCGTACATCGTCTGCGGGATGGACTGAAGGCCAGCCAAAAGGATCAGCGCCACAAAGGGCGTGAAAATCCACACGTCGATGGCGATGATGGTGGGCAACGCGGTGGCGCTGTCGGCCAGCCACGTCGGGCCTTTGATCCCGATCTGGGCCAGCAGGTAGTTGATTGGCCCGGTGGTAGCATCCAGCATGACCTTCCACATCAGCGCCGCCGTGACTGGCGGGATCATGAGTGGGACAAGCATGATGATCCGGAAGATGGCACGCCCCTTAACATCCTGGTTTAGGAGCAGTGCCAGCGCAAAGCCGATCAGCAGCTCGAATGCTACCGAGAACACGACATAGATCAGGGTGACTCTAACAAAGCCCCAGAAGCGCGGATCGACCAGATTGTTGAGGTAGTTCTTGAGGCCCACAAACCGGAAGGTGGGACTGGTAAGGATCCGGTTGGTCATGCTCAGGTAGAAGGCGAAGATCAGCGGGTAGATGACGATAGTGAGCACGAGGACCATGCTGGGCAGTACGGCAAAGAAGGGAGTCCAGTTTCCTTTGCGCATCAAACACCCCTTTTCACAGGCCCACCCCCGGCGAGCCGGAGGTGGGCCTAGACTCAGATCAGCAGGCCGGTTAGCGGACGGTCGATAAGCTAGTCGTAGTACCCGGCCTGGTCCATCACGTTATACATCTCTTGGGCGGCCTTGTTCAGGGCCTCCTCAACGGTGACCTTGCCGAGGATGGCATCCTGGACATTGCCCCACCAGGCATCCAACGCCGCCCCGGCGTGCGGGTTGACCGAGTGCGGGACGCGGGTGTAGTTGCGGTTTTCCTCAACGACCTCCCGGTAGTTGGCCCAGCCCTCAGTCATGGCGACGATGTCCGGGTGCTCCCACACCGACTGGCGCGGCGGGTTCCAGTTCTCATAGTCGCGGGTAGAGGCGAGCAGGACGGGTTTGCTGGTTGCCCACTGGATGAACAGCCAGGCCGCATCCTTGTGGTAGCCGGCGCTTGTCATGGCCAGCGACCAGAACCACAGGTCCTCAACGCGCTCGCCGCCGGGGCCGGGCGGGGTCAGGGCATAGCCCAGCTTGCCAGCCACCTCGGAGACCTCCGGACGCTCATAGGTGGCCGCAGCGAACCAGTCACAGTCGATGACCATGGCGGCCTGCCCCTGGGCATAGGCCTGCTTCACCTGGAACCACTGGAGGTCGGTGACGCCCGGCGGCGCGCAGCACTGCATCAGCTCGACCCACAGCTCGGTGGCGGCGATGCCCTCTGGGCTGTTGACCGCTGGCTGCCACCCCTCCGTGAAGTCACGCGCACCGTATGAGTAGAAGATATTCGAGTAGCCCCCGAACATTGACGGCCAGGCGCGGTGGCCGCGCGCGATGATGCCGTACTGGTCGATCTCGCCGTCGCCATCGGTGTCAACCGTCGTTGCCTTGGCTGCCTCCAGGATGTCCTCCCAGGTCTCCGGCCAGTTCTCATCAACTTCGACACCAGCCGCCTCAAGCAGGTCCTTGCGGTAGGTCAGCGACATGATCTCGTAGGTGACGGGGATAGCGTAGATCTCGCCCTCGCCGTAGCCCCCTCCCTCGGCCAGCTTGGTGACATCGACGCGGTTGGCGTTCCAGGCTGCCTCGTAGAAGTCCTCTTTGTCGTACCATTCGAGGTCGGTCAGTTCGGGGTTGTTGAGGTAGGGGTCAAGCGGCTCCTGCCAGCCGGGCGGGATATAGGCCCAGTCAAGCTCGGGGCCGGTCATGAAGACATCGATCAGCCCCGCCCCTGATGACAGGTCGATGGCCAGTTTGGGCCAGTACTCTGCCTGCGGCAGAACGTCGTAGAGCACGTCGATGCCGGTCAGCTCCTCAAAGACAGGGATGAGCGGGATCAGCGACTCGGTGTAGGGGTGCTTGACAACCGCGATGTGCAGCGTAAAGGGTTCCTCTGCCGCATCCGCGAGGGCGTGCCAGTCAATGTTGGCGCTGGTGAATTCCTCCAGCGGAATGGGCAACTCTTCCTCGGCGACGGCAGCCGCTTCAGCTTCGGCCTGAGCGGCCTCAGCCGCAGCCTGCGCCTCCTCAAGCTGAGCCTGCAGTTGGGCAAGCTCCTCTTCGCTTGCTCCGCCGCTTTCCGCCGCTTCAGCCAGTTGGGCCTCCAGTTCGGCGATACGCGCCTGAGCCTCGCTGAGGGCGGTATCTTCGGTTGCGGGCGCAGCCGCACAGGCGCTCAGCAACAGCGCTGCCACAGCCACCAGAACGGTCAGCTTGGCAAACTTGCCAGCCATCTTTTACCTCCTTAGAATATCAGGGCATGGCGCGTCCACGCTGGCACAGCGTGTGGCATAAATGCAGTAAGCGCACGCGCCTCACCAGCAGTGGTGGGTCTAATTCGTCACGGTTGCGCGAAACGATGCATTTGCCCGGTGCCACCTCCTTTGCCGTGGTGCGCCTGGGGCAGGGGCGGGGTGATGGCCCGCCCCTGCCACCCGTGCGCCACGTTCCCGCCAGACACTGCCTGCTCTCCAGTATGGTGTGATGCGTGATCCACAAACAGCCGTTTCCTCTTCCTCCGTTCGCGAAATCTAGAGATGCTCGTCGGCAATGATGATCTCGATGCCCACTTTGCGTAGCGCATCGAGGATGTCATCAGGGACGCTGCGATCGGTGATGATCGTATCCAGGTAGGAAAGCGGGCAGACTGACGCAAAGGCCACACGATTGAACTTGGATCCATCAGCAACTAGGATTCGCTGGCGGGCGCTCGCAAGCAGCACCCGCTTGACCAGTGCATCCTCCAGGTTGTACTCGGTCAGACCCTCTTTGAGATCGATCCCGCCAATGCCAATAAAGGCCTTGTCTACGTGTAGCTCCCGGTAAGTGCGCTCGGCGATGTGGCCGACCATGGAGTGCTCACTGGCGCGGACGGTCCCCCCGGTGAGCACGAGGCGGACGTTGTTCTCCAGCGCGAAGCTGGAGGCGACAGCGTTGGCAATCGGCAGGCTGGCTGTGACAATGGTCAGGTTATAGGTGCCTACCAGGGCGCGGGCGATCTCAAGCGTCGTGGTGCCGGTGTCAAGCGCTATGCTGTCCCCATCAAAGACCATCTTAGCCGCCCGGCGGGCGATCCGCTGCTTGGCTTCGACGTTCTTTGTCTCCCGCAACTGGAACGCTGGCTCATAGCTCCGGCCAAGGTCGGTGATGGCACCGCCATGCACGCGGCGCAGCAGGCCCTGGTGCTCCAGGTCGTTGAGATCGCGCCGGATGGTCATCTCCGAGACGTTGAACTGCTCGCAGATGTCGGATACCAGCACGTTTCCATTCTGCTGGAGCGCCTCCAGGATGCGCCGCTGCCGTTCAGCTTTGAGCATCATCCTTATCCGCCGATAAGCGCGACTGGAGCGAGAACGCCCGATAGGGAACCCGTTCAGACCAGGGCTATGTGACAGTCCAACCTACCCGCAAAATGGAAGCGCCTTCAGTCCCCCGGCCAAGGATTAAAAGCACAACAACACACGGATTCGTAAGTTTACGGAAGGCATGGATGTGAGGGTCTGTTTGATCTCACAAATACAATAATATGAAATCGTTTATTTTGTCAAGTCTGAACACCAACGGACGGGAAGGGCTGGCGAGAGGAAGCACGGATGTGCAGGAATACCAGTGAGGGAGGATGCCGGAAGCGGTCGTCGCCGCCGTGCTGTTTGCTGTAAAATGAAGGGTGTCATATATAGGTCACTCTGTGGGCAGGCTGACCCAGGAGGAAAGCGAATAGGTAGCCATGCCGACCAACCTTCCCCCGGAGTATTTTGAGGCCGAAAAGCAGTACCGCGCCGCGCGCACCCCGTCCGAAAAGATCGCCACCCTTGAAGAGCTGATCAGCACCATCCCCAAGCACAAAGGCACGGACAAACTGAGGGCTGATCTGCGCCGGAAACTATCCAAGTTGAAGGAGGCGTCAGCGCAGCGCAAGGGAGCCAGTCGGCGGGAGTCAGCCTTCCAGGTTGACAAGGAAGGAGCCGGGCAGGTAGTGGTTGTGGGGCCTGCCAATGTGGGCAAATCTTCCCTGGTAGCTGCACTGACGAACGCCACCCCGGAGGTGGCTGATTACCCCTACACCACCCAGCTTCCTGTCCCCGGCATGATGCCGGTCGATGACATCCAGGTCCAGCTCGTTGACACGCCCCCGCTGGGCAGGGAGTATACAGATCCTCAGTTGTTGAACCTGATCCGGCACGCTGACCTGATCCTGCTGGTGGTCGATCTCCAGGCAAACCCGATTGAGCAGCTTGAGGATAGCCTAGCCATCCTGCGGGAAAACCGCATCATCCCGCTGCATATGAAAGAGGACTATCCTGAGGAGAGACGTCTCACCTTCATCCCTCTGCTTACGGTAGTGAACAAGGTTGATGACGAGGGGTGGGACGAGGACTTCGAGGTGCTCTGTGAGCTGCTGGGGAGCGGGTGCCCGATGCTGCCCTTCTCCGCGACGGCAGGCCGCCATTTTGAGCGCCTGAAGCGGGCTATATATGAGCGGCTGGAGATCATCCGCATCTACGCCAAGCCTCCCGGCAGGGAGCCAGACTTTAGCGCGCCATTTGTTCTGAAGAGAGGCAGCACCGTAGAGGACTTCGCTGCCAAGGTGCATCGGGATTTTGTCGAGAAGTTGAAATCGGCGCGTGTCTGGGGCAGCGGTGTATACGCCGGCCAGATGGTAGGACGGGATCACATCCTGCACGATGGAGATGTTGTCGAACTACGCATCTAAAGCATAGAGCCAGCGCCACAGGGGCCGATGGGAGGCGGCGCCCAGCCACGTGGCATATGCTATCCCCAGCCCGGGTCGTCCGGGTAGATGTTGGAGTATTTGATGCTGGTGCGCGGCTCGGCCATCATGTCAGCCACTGTATCGCGCCAGAGCTGATAGTGGGGAGTCTCCTTGTGAGCCGCCGCGCCATCCTCGTCCCGGTAAACTTCCACCAAGACAAAGCGGGTTGGATCGTCCACCTGCTGGATCACATCAAAGCGGGCTACACCGGGTTCCTGGAGGCTGCTCTGTGCGTTCAGAACGGTGGCCGACTTGAAGGCTTCGACTTGGTCCGGCTTAACGTGGACAAAGACATGGACAATAAACATATGGCCTCCCTTGACAGGCCCCGTCAGACGTTGCGCCGGTTATGCTCGCCTCTGACAGGGTTTTAGCATCCTTGAAGCATTGTAATCAACCTCGAAGGGGTTGGAAAGCCGCCGAATGCTCCTGGGACACAGACGCTATGTGCGTCTGCCAAGAAACCTTTCCCTGAGGGGCATGTCTTGAGGACAAGGTTCCGGCTATTCGAGGGGCGACTCGCCACCTTCCTCGAATAGCTTCTCAGCATACTGCTTGAGCCTCTCGACCCGGTCCGGCGGAACGTCCTTCGTCCACAGATAGCGCTCCAGAAGCTCAACAGGGGTCAACGCTTCTGGTCGCTCGGTGCCCAGCCGCCGCCTGGCCGGATATTCGACGTCGCGCTGGATGGCTGCGATGAAGGCGGCGGGCGCTAACGCTGCTTCCACGTCCCGGTCGCGGATCAGGAGGTCACCCTGGGGAGTGGTTGTGATGATCACCCGCACGACGGCATCAGCGATATCATGGGCGGCGATGGCCTCCACGACGCGTTGAGTTGGGTCAGATTCATCCCGCACATCGACCCGGATCGTGACAAAGGGCCGGGCAGGCAGCTCGACAAACCGGTATGTCGTCTGGCCGCGGGCAAGCTCCACCCAGCAGAATCCTTTCGGATCGCCTTCCTCGCCAAAATCGATGCGCTCGATGCTGCCGCTGTAGACAATCGGCGGGTACCTTCCACTGTTCAGGTCTTGATGATAGTGAATGTGGCCAAGAGCCACATAATCCCAAATCGGATCGTCGAGCGTGCTCTTCATCACGGCAACGTCACGCCCAAGCATGACGTTTTTCTCCGAGCCAAGCTTGGCTTCCATCACGCTGAAGTGGGCCGTCAAAACGGCGGGGACTTCCGGGTTGACTTCCTCAGCTAGATTGCGGATGAGCAAACCGACCTGCTCGCGCAGCAGCCGATCCAGGTCTTCAATGCCCAGGCCGCGCGTGTTCAGCTCACCAAGCAGCCGGTGTCGCATCGGGTAGGGAACGGTCGCTACCTGCACCGGCCCGCGCTTTGTTTCGATCCAATGGAGCTTGTCAGAACGCCCCACGATGACATTCTCGACCTCCAGGGTGTGGAAGATCTCAACGGTGGAGGCCTTCTGCATGACAGGAGGAATGTCGTGATTGCCCACCAACAGCACCACCGGGCACTGCTGAGCCAGCCGCTTGATGCGCCGGGCAAACTCGCGCTGATAGGTGGGACTGGGCTGGCGCGTCTTGAATGCGTCGCCTGCAAAGATGGCCAGATCGGCGTCGTGCTCTACGGCATATTCGACGATCTCGTTCATCCGCTGCAAGAAGTCCATGACCCGGCTGCTGATGCCGAATGCGGGGTCAGTTTTCCCATAGTTCTCCATCCCGATATGCACATCGGCGAAGTGCAGCAGGCGAATCGGTTCGGCCACTGGCGAAAACCTTTCTAACACGGAACAGGGTTGGCAAGAGCACAGACTAGGGCAGTTCCGGCCACCACAGGCGGCGCAGACGCGACCAGGCCAGCCGCCAGATCACCAGCCCCACAGCGCTGAACCCGGTTGCCACCCACATGAATGGCCAGCTTACCGGGCGCTCCAACCACACAGCGCGGAACGCTGCCCCCAGCGGCCCAGCAAGAAAGCCCGCCACGAGCGTTCGACCGGCAACCCGCCCGACCGGGTAAAGCGCTGTGCCCTGGTAGAGGCCAACAATCATTCCAACCAGAAGCCAGGCCAGCATGAAGGGCAGGGCTGTGTTCATGATGCGCAGGAACGGCCCTTCAGCGCCAAGCGTGCCGTGAAACGAACCGCCGACGGCGGCAAAAACGACCAGAGTCAACAGGTCCCCGAGCACAAGGGCTGCCAGCTCCCATCGGGGCAGTCGGTCGGGGTTTGACCAGGTCTGCCCACCGCTGGCCTGCTTGCCCGAGGATTTGCCGGTTGGGGGATTGGCCCTGTCTTTGGACATTGCGCCGCTAGTATACCATCTGTCTTCCGCCGCGCCATGCCCATCCCAGGACAGCCCAGGGCTTTATCGTTCCCTGCGGTGGGCAGCCAAGAATGATAAAGCCTTGCAGGACGGCTCCCCTTAGCCATCCCCTGGGAAGGCAGCCTGTGCACACCAGTCTGTGCTAAAATAGCGGCGCATGGCTGGCTCAGATAGAGTGTTCCAACAGCAGCGTTTGTGCGTAGATGTCCAGGGTAAGCAGGAGCGCTTGAGGCCATGAGTTCTCAGCCGGAGGATGCGCTCTCTTTACAGTGCCAAAGGCGCATCGAGGCATACCGTCTACACATGGATCACCGGAGCAGGGACTTCGATCAGAGGGCATTGGCTGCGAAGGTAGTTAGGCAGGTCGAGCAGAACCGCCACCGCGTCCCTTCCAGCCCGCTTCCCAATCCCCAGACCGGCATTCCAGACAGCTACATCGACGATATCATCCGCTCGCTCATTGAGGAGAGGCCTTGGGTTCAGGCCCTCCTAGCGCGTGAGAGTCAGGCCTGGGACCGGCTGCTTGCCCTTATCGAGAAGCGTGTGTGGGCCAACCTGTCTTCATATCGCCATGTGCTCACGTCTGCCACGCCCATCGAGATGCTCGTCGAGGACATGACAAACCACTGTGCAAATGTTGTGTGGTGCACCCTCTCCCGGTTCCCCTACGATACGCGGCTGGAAGCATGGGTATCCGCGCTGGTGGCCTTTGAGGTGAGCACGTTCCGCCGGAGTGCGGACTTCAAGCGCAACCACAAGGTTCGTTCGCTGGAGCGCTCGCTGTTCCCTGGCCCAGAGGAGATCACCCTTGCTGACATTCTACCTGACCAGGGTGCCGATCATGCGTTTGAGAGGCTCGACGCCGAGCTGACCATTGCGGCTGGCCTTAAGCTCCTGAGTCCCGATCAGCAAGAAGTCGTCCTGCGCCAGCTTAGAGGGCAAACGACCGAGGATATCGCCCGCGAGATGGGTCGGACTCGGAAGGCAATTCACCAGCTGCGGCATAAGGCCGTCATAAAGTTGAGGGGGTTTCTTGCCTTGGAACAGGAGGAGAAAGATGGGCCGTGAACTGGCCTCCCTGCCTGATAGGGAACACTGGCTCTTCCGTGACCTGCTTGCCCGCTATGCTGAGCTTAAGCAGTCCAACCGTGACGCTGACGCGATGTATCCGCAGGTTGCCGCTCATCTGAAGGTGTGCGCACGCTGCCGCGAGCTTCTGGCCGATATCTTGCGCCCCGATCTCAGCTTGCCCGAGACAAGCCATAAGCTGAACATCTCTGATCTGTCCTTTCTTCGCCGGTACGAGATGCAACCCTCGCTGCAAATCACCCCCGGCAGTATCCGTGCCTCCTTCCGCGCCCACATTTCGATCCCCCTCGATATGTCACGAGATATGTTGGCAGCCGGAGCGCAAGGCCCCGAGCTGGCCGGGCGGGGATTTGGCCCCATCCAGCCAGGAGGGCGGCTGCTACTCTGGGACATTATGAAGCTGGAGGATGCCGACGTTCGTGTGATGGTTATACTAAAAGGCAGCGACAGCCCCGGCCAGTATCGGATCGTAGGGGAGCTGGTCAGTGCCGAATCGCTGCCCACCGTCAGGGTGCGGTTGTATGCGGGATATGAAACCTATTACGGCAAGGTACGGAATGGGCGATTCAGCTTCGATCCCGTCAGCCTTAACGATGGGATAACTGATCTGCGGCTCATCCTCGAAACGGAAGACTAGCCGGATCTCCGGCTGCGCACGAATGGTATCTGACCGTCATATGTTTGCCGATCTGGCTCGGTTGCGCACGCGGCTTGCCGCTGTCGATCCCCTGCTTATTCCACCGAAAGATATTGAGGCTGCCTGGCGCAGTGGTTCTGAAAGGTTTGTGAGCGAGCCTCTCACCCTGCCTGTCGCAGCGGTGCAGGCCTCCCGTCATAACCCCGTGCTCGGCGCGGCTCTGGGGTTGGGGGCCGTGGAAGCGGCTGCCTTGCAGGAAGACCCCTTGCAGCGGGCAGAGGCCGGGCTTGCGCTGGGTATTGCCCTCACCTGGTGGGGAAGTTTCGCCGAGGCGCTCTCCTGCCTCCAGCAGAGCATACCCATCCTGTCTCAAGGCCTGCCCACCCAAGCGGTGCTCTATGCTCACTGGCACCGGCTGATCAGCGAGCGCCGCTTGAGCGGCCGCATTGATGCCGTGCAGGCGCTCCTGGAAACGGCAGAGCGACTCGAACAGCTTGGCGATGGACTGGGTGCTCACCGCTGCCGCCTGGACACTGCTGCCGCCCTCGCCCTGACGCAGCACGAAAGAGCCATGCACATTATCGAGGCTGCCCGGACCTATTTCCAGGCTCGTGGCCTGACTCCTGATGACGGCATTGCACTGGCCATCCAGGCCCACGTTCACATCAACCAGAGTGAGTTTGATCAGGCACATGATGAGCTGAACCGCGCCGAAGCGATCTTCATTCAGTTTGACATGCCCGCGATGCTGTGTTTTACCTGGATGGAGCGAGGGGTCTCGCACAGGCACCAGCTTCAGGTAGAGAAGGCGCTTCATTGGCTGGAGGCGGCGCGCGAGCGAGCGGAGTCGCTTCAGCATGATTTCTACCAGATCGTCAGCCTGACGGAGATCGCGGCGCTCCTGTTTTACCGTGGCGATGCTGAGCGTAGCATGGCCATCCACCGCACCATTCAGCAGATCGCGTCCGCCAACGATCTAATCGGGGTTGTGGCGGACAGCGAGCTGACAACGGCCAACTGGCTACTCGGGCGCGGTGAATACGAAGCGGCTGCTGAGGGCTACCGCCGTGCGCGCGATCTGTACGAGGCATTTGGCAACCGTCGGTATGTAGCTATATGCAGCATGAATCTGGGCGTCGTTGCCCGGCGGCAAGGGCACTTCTCGGAATCCCTGCAATTGTTGAATGAGTCCTCAGACCTATTTGAACGGGCTGGTCTTGCCGAGGATCAGGTGCACGTGCCATATAACCTTGGGAAGACCTATGCCGCGTTTGGTTATTTTGAGCCTGCCCTTGAGCATATCCGGAAGAGCATTGAGATCGCGGAGCAGGCAGGCATCCCCCTCCAGTCTATACGCCCTAAAATTGACTTGGCCCGTCTGCTCATGGAACGAGGTGAGGCGGACTCCGCCCACCACCTGCTTGAGCAGGCGGCCAGCCAGGCAGAAGCCGCCGGGCTGCACCTGGACAGGGCGCTCTGCCGGCTGGCGCATGCCGATCTGCACCTGAAGACAGGGCGCGTAGACCTTGCGCTCGCAGGTTACCGGCAGAGCCGGGCACAATTTGAAGCGCTCAACCGACGCGCGGGCATCTGGGAAGCGCAGTTAGGTATCGCTGCAACGCACGCCGCCCAGCGCCAGACGGCCGCCGCCAGAGAAGCCCTACAGGAACTGCCCGCAGACGCGTTGCCCGCAACGCTCGGCTGGCATTACCACGCGCTCGCCGGGCAGGTTGCCCGCCAAGAGGGGAAAGCTCAAGAGGCACTGGACGCCTACATGAAGGCCCTTCTCCAGGTGCGGAAGGCTCGCCGTGGCCTGGAGGAAGAAGAGCAAATTGAGCAGTCCATGCTGTCGCTCAGGCCCCTCTACGAGGAGGCCGCCTCGCTGGCTGAGGCAGAGGGCGACCCCTCTCTGGTGCTCGCCGTAGCCGAGTTGTACGGTGCGCAGCTTCTCAGCGTTCGCCTGGGCTACCCGGTGGTGGACAGTGACACGCTCAATGTCGTGGAACTGCCGGCCACCCTGAGCCAGTTGCTGACCAGCCGCTTGGGTCGGGAGTGGACCGTTTTGCGGTATGTTTGGCACGGAGATGCCCTGTGGGTATTCGCGCTCACCCCTGAGGGCCTTGAACAGTACCCTGTGACACTCAATGCTGAGACGCGCATGGACCTGCGTGCCTGCGCCAGCCCTGATGACTCATTTCGGCGGGCGGCATACCTGCACCAAGGCCAGACAGGGATGGGACGGGAAAGCCGCCGTCGTCTCTTCGAGTGCTTGTTTCCTCGTCCGGTGCGAGATCGCCTAAGCCCCGCTCATATGCTCGTGATCGTTCCCTCCCAGCAGCTTCACGGGTTGGCATTTCAAGCTCTTCTGGACGGTGACGCGCCGTTGATTGAACGAAGTTGTGTGCTGTACGCCCAGTCACTTGACTTGCTTCGTCAACTGCTCGCCTCAGCGCCGGAGCCGCCGCCATCAGGCCGGGGGCTGATCCTGTTTCAATCCCGGTTCGACCACCCCGGATACGGTCCCCTGCCCCACATCGAGCGCGAGGCCGATGCTGTGACCCGCGCGAGCCAGACTGAGGTACAGCGCCTGCCGCTGGCAGACCTGACCCCCGAGGCGCTCCAGGCAGCCGGTGAGAGCGGTGACTTCGCGGCATATGATTGGCTGCACATTGCCACTCACATCCACGCCGACCCCGCCACCGGAACGTTCACCGGCCTGCTCATAGGGAAAGGCGCGCTGGGCCTTCGGGACATCCGCCGCTGGCGGCTGACGAGCCGGCTCGTTGCGCTTTCCGCCTGCCAGACTGGGCTTGCAAGATGGTACTACGGGGACGAAATCGCCGGGCTAAGACAAGCTTTCCTCGGCGCTGGTGCACAGACGGTCGTCGCCAGCCTGTGGCTGGCAACCGACACCCACATTGCTGAGTTGATGGCCGAGTTCTATGCGCGGTTGGCCCAGGGCGCAGGTCCAGCGGCGGCGCTCGCCAGGGCGCAACGTGCCGCCCACTGTAGCGGTCTGGAGGCTTATAGTTGGGCACCGTTCAGCGCCTTCGGACTTCCCTAAGCGGACCAGCCTGACACGGAGCCAGGTTTGCAGAGGGCAAGCCCAAATAGGGGATCCGCTTGCTTCACACGAGGGGGAACGGTACAGTCTCTTCAACTTCCGGGCGGCGCACACCGTGCCGCGGCAGTTCGTGAGGGGGGAGGCGGCCATGAACAAGCTGCCGTTCCGCGAGCGGCTGGCGCAAGGCCCTATCCTGGCTGATGGCGCAATGGGCACCCTGCTCCACGCCAGGGGCGGGTACCCCATCGATACCTGTTTTGACGAGTTAAACCTGAGCAACCCTGATCTGGTTCTGGGCATCCACCGTGCCTATCTGGAGGCGGGCGCCGAGATCATCGAGACCAATACGTTCAGCGCCAACCGCTTCAAGCTGAGTCTGCACGGGCTGGAGGCCGGCGTCGTCGAGATCAACCGGGCGGGCGTGGCGCTGGCCCGCCGCGCGATAGATGAGGCGGGCAGGCACCATGTCTACATCGGGGCTGCGATAGGACCGCTGGGCGTGCGGCTGGCCCCCGTCGGACGGGTGTCTCCCCAACAGGCCTATGATGCCTTTCGCGAGCAGATTGAAGCGCTGTGCGAAGGCGGCGCCGACCTACTGATCTTTGAGACCTTTTCCGATCTACGCGAGATCACGCAGGCGGTACAGGCTACCAGAGACCTCTGTGACATGCCCATCGTGGCCCAGATGACGTTTACGCGCGACGACCGGACACTGCTGGGAGATACGCCTGATCAGGTTGCCAAAGCGTTGGCTGAGTTGGGCCTTGACGTGATCGGAGTCAACTGCTCGAACGGCCCGGCGCAGGTTATGCGCATCATCCGGCGGATGCAGGCCGCGCTTCCGGAGCGCACGGACATACACTTCTCGGCCATTCCCAACGCTGGCTGGCCGGAGTATGTCGGGGGAAGGGTGATGTACGCTTCCGGGCCTGACTACTTCGCCGACATGGCTGTCGCGCTCCGCGAGCAGGATGTGACGGTTATCGGGGGCTGCTGCGGGACGACCCCTGAGCACATTGCCGCCATGCGCCAGGCGCTTGACAGTCCCGCTCACTCCGGCATCGTGCGCGATGTGGACGAGCTGGTCGAGATCGCCGAAGGGGAAGCGGTTGCCCCCGCCCCCAGCCAGCTGGCGCAGAAGCTGGCACGCGGCGAGTTCGTCATTGCGGTGGAGATGTCGCCGCCAAAGGGCATCATCGCCGACAGCATGCTGAGCGCCGCCCAGATGCTGCGCGAAGCCGGGGCAGATGTAATCGATGTTACGGACAGCCCCATGGCGCGCATGCGCATGAGTCCCTGGGCAGTCTGCTATCTGCTTCAGGAGCACGCCGGTACAGAGACCGTGCTGCACTTTCCCACCCGGGGGCGCAACCTGCTGCGTGTCCAGGGCGACCTGCTCGCGGCTCATGCGCTGGGTGTGCGCAACCTGTTTGTGGTGATGGGCGATCCGACTCGTATCGGCGACTATCCCGATGCAGCCGATAACTATGATATTGTCCCCTCTGGGCTGGTCAGGCTGATCAAACAGAACCTGAACAACGGGCGGGATTGGGGTGGGAACCGCATCGGCCAGCCGACGAACTTCCTGGTCAGCTGTGCACTTAACCTGAATGCCGCCGACCCGGATCACGAGATTCAGGTGCTGCGCAGGAAGCTGGAGAGCGGAGCTGACTATTTCGTCACCCAGCCGATCTTTCAGATTGAGGTGTATGAGCGCTTCATCGAGCGCTACGAGACGCAGTATGGGCCACTTGGCAAGCCGGTTGTCGTTGGGCTTATGCCGCTCTACAGCGTCAGGCACGCCCGATTCCTGCACAACGAGGTGCCTGGCATCGCCATCCCCACGCACATCATGGCGCACATCGAAGCGGCAGGAGAAGGCGCACCCCGAGAGGGAGTGCGCATTGCGCAGGAGCTTGCCCACCAGCTACGGAATAAGGTGGCGGGATTGTACGTGATGCCGCAGTTCGGCCGCTACGATCTGGCCGCCGAAGTGGTGGAAGCCGCCCGGTAGTCAGGCCCGGAACCGGCAGCCTCTACAGCTCTGGCCTGCACTTGTGCCAGCCGGTCGCCTGCTCATAGGCGTAGGCTGCATGCAGAACGCGCTCCTCGCCGAAGGCAGGGCCGATAAGCTGTAAACCGATTGGCAAGCCCTCGTCATCAAAACCGCAGGGCACAGAGATACCGCAGATACCGGCCAGGTTGACGGCCAGCGTGAACACATCGGAGAGATACATCTGGAGCGGGTCGTCAATGCGCTCGCCGATGCGGAAAGCCGTCGTAGGCGAGACCGGGCAGGCGATCACGTCCACCGCCTGAAACGCCTCGTCAAAATCCTGCTTGATCAGAGTCCGGACCTTCTGCGCCTTGAGATAGTAGGCATCATAGTAGCCTGCTGAAAGCGCATACGTGCCCAGCATGATACGCCGCTTGACCTCCGGGCCGAAGCCCGCACCGCGCGTCTTGCGGTAGGTGTCCCACAGTTGACCGGCTTCCACGCGCGGACCGTAGCGCAGGCCGTCGAAACGGGCCAGATTGGCGGATGCCTCAGCCGGGGCAAGCAGGTAGTAGACGGCCAGGGCCGCGTCGGTGTGGGGCAGGCTGACCTCTTTCACCTCGGCTCCCAGCCCCTCCATCTGGCCAATAGCTGCCCGCACCGCTGCCTCGACGGCCGGCTGCATCCCCTCGATGAAATACTCCCTCGGCACGCCGATGCGCAGTCCTCTGATCTCCGGGATCAGTGATGCAGCGTAGTCGGGAACCGGCACATCCAGTGACGTGGAATCAAGCGGATCATAACCAGCAATGGCAGCCAGCATGATAGCAGCGTCTTCGACGGTGCGGGCAAACGGCCCGGCCTGGTCAAGCGAAGAGGCAAACGCGACCAGCCCGTAGCGGGACACCCGCCCATAAGTCGGTTTAAGGCCGACACAGCCGCACAGCGAGGCGGGCTGCCGGATGCTGCCCCCCGTATCTGTGCCCAGCGCGGCCGCTGCCAGCCGGGCTGCCACGGACGCCGCGCTGCCGCCGCTCGATCCGCCCGGGACGCGCTCCAGATTCCAGGGGTTGCGCGTCACGACGTAGGCCGAGTTCTCGGTGGACGACCCCATCGCAAACTCGTCCATATTGGTCTTGCCGAGCATCACTGCGCCCATCGCCTCCAGCTTCTGGATGCAGGTTGCTGTATAAGGCGGGCGATAGCCCTTCAGAATCCTGGAGCCGCAAGTTGTCTCCACATCTCTGGTCGCGAGCACATCCTTGTAGGCCAGAGGCACACCTAGCAGAACGTTGTCCTCACCATCGGCCCGGCGGACATCCGCCCGGCGTGCCTGCTCAAGCGCTGCCCCGGCAGTCACGGTGAGGTAAGCGTGGATCAGGCCATCCAGGGCAGAGATGCGGTTCAGGTAAGCTTCAGTCAGCTCAACGGAGGTGATCTCCCGGCGGCGCAGGTGTGCATGGGCCTCGCGGAGCGTCAGGTCAGTCAGCTCAGTCATAGGCATCAATCCAGGATGGCGTCAACGCGGAACATGCCCTCCTCCTGTTCCTGCGCGTTCTGAAGCAGTTCTTCTCGCGGGGGGCTGGGCCGCGACTCGTCGGGGCGCAGCACGGTATCGACCGGGAGCACCGAGGCTGTAGGCGGGATGTCCTCCGTGTCGATCTGCTGAAGCCGGGCGGCATAATCGAGGATGGCGGAGAGCTGCTCACGGTAGCGCTCCTTCTCATCGTCCGTTAACTCCAGCTTGGCCAGCTCGGCGATATGCTCGACTTCTTCTCGGCTGAGTAGAGTCATGGCTGCTCCTTGCGAGTTTCCCTGAGCGACATCAGCAGAGGGGCAGAATAGGCGCGCCCGCTCACACCCGCTTACGGGCCGCCCCCCGTTCACGTCCGGCCATCCTATGGCTCCCCAGCCGATGGGCTAACCCCGGTATAGATCGCCGGTAGGTAGTTCAACTCACGTGCCTTCATCTCCAGCTCCTCGCGAAACTTGGGATGGGCGATATTGATCAGCGCCCGCGCCCGCTCGCGGATTGTTTTGCCATGCAGGTAGGCCACGCCGTACTCCGTCACCACATAGTGCACATCATTGCGGGTGGTTGTGACGCCAGCCCCCGGCCTGAGCTGCCACACGATTCGGCTGATCATGTCGTCTTTGGCCGTGGAGGGGAGGGCAATGATGGGTTTGCCCCCTTTGGAACGGGCTGCCCCCCGCACAAAGTCCACCTGCCCGCCCACGCCGCTGTAGAACTGGTGCCCGATGCTGTCAGCGTTGACCTGACCAGTCAGGTCAACTTCGAGGGCTGAGTTGATCGAGATCATCCGGTCGTTCTGGGCAATCAGAAACGGATCGTTGACGTACTCGGTCGGGTGAAGCTCAATGATCGGATTGTCGTCCACAAAATCATACAGCCGCTGGGTCCCCAGCAGGAAGCCGGCGACAATCTTGCCGGGATGGAGGGTCTTGGCCTCGTTGTTAATGATGCCCCGCTCCACCAGATCAATGATGCCATCGGAGAACAGTTCGGTGTGGATACCCAGATTGCTTTTATCCCCAAGATACTGGAGCACGGCGTCCGGGATGCCGCCGATGCCCGTCTGGAGCGTACTCCCATCTTCGATCAATCCGGCGATGTGCCGCCCGATGGCCTGCTGGACAGGGGACGGCTCGCCCATCCTGAACTGGGGTAGTGGGTAATCAACCTCAACGACGTAGTCGATTTTGCTGACATGAATGAAGCTATCCCCCAGCGTGCGCGGCATGCGCGGGTTAACTTCGGCAATAACTGTTCTGGCAATCTCGGCTGCCGTTTTGGTAACACCTACTTCGACGCCGTAAGAGCAGAATCCATGTTCATCAGGCGGCGATACATGGATCAGCGCCACGTCAATGGGTAATTCGGTGCGATACAGACGCGGGATCTCGGAGAGAAAGATCGGCGTGAAGTCGGCCCGCCCACTCTGCACCGCTTCGCGGATGTCCGAGCCGATAAACATGGCATTCACCCGGATGTGGTCTTCCATGCCCGGCTCGGCATACCGCGCGTCGCCGATGGTCAGTACCTGAGTCAGCTCAACGTCGGTCAGTTGGGCAGCATAGTCAACCAGCGCCGAGAGAAGCACCTGCGGCACCGAGCAGTTGCCCGTCAGGAAGACGCGATCGTGAGATCGGATGGCTCGCACGGCCTCTTCTGCCGTGCACCGCCGGTCACGGTATGTCTGGGCCCAGTGCGGCATGTCAGGCTTCCTCCAGTAGCATGGCCAGGTTCTCGTTGTATATTCGCCCGTCGTGGACCGCCACACCGCGTCTCAGTGCCGGATCGTCCGTCAGGGCTGCTTCTGTCCCTCTATTGGCCAGTTGCTGGATAAAAGGCCAGGCAGCATTCAGATAGGCGTGGGTCGATGTGCGGGCCACAACGCCCGGCATGTTGGGCACGCAGTAGTGGATCACGTCTTCTTCGATGTAGACCGGGTCGGCGTGGGTGGTAGGGCGGCTGGTCTCGACGCACCCGCCCTGGTCGATGGAGATATCCATGATCACACTGCGTGGGCGCATGGAGCGCACCATCTCGCGCGTGACGAGGATCGGCGCGCGCGCGCCGGGTTGTAGCACCGCTCCAACCAACACATGCGCAAAGCGTGCAACACGTGCAATGTTAAAGTCATAGGCGACCATCGTTACGATATGCCCCGAAAAACGCTCATCGAGGTACTGGAGCCGCTCCATATCCACGTCAAGGACGAAAACCCTTGCCCCCAACCCCAGAAAGGCTTGAGCCGCGTTGACGCCAACCACCCCCGCCCCAATGATGCAGACGTTAATAGGCGGGATACCAGCCAGGCCGCTGATCAACACGCCGCTGCCGCCGCCGTCATTCTGAAGCCAGCGGGCGGCTATCTGGGGGGACATCCGCCCGGCAATCTGGCTCAGTGGGCGCAGGACGGGCAGAGCGCCATCATCCGCCTGGATCGTCTCGTATGCAACCGCCGTAATGCGCTTCTCAAGCAAGGCTTCCGTGAGCGCACGCGGGCGGGCGGCCAGATGCCAGAAGGCGCAGATCGTCTGCCCCTCAGAGGCGAGTTCCAGCTCTTCAGGCGTAAGCGAGCCTACTTTGAGGACCAGGTGAGCACGCGAGTAAACCTCCTCGGCGGCATAGACGATGCGTGCCCCGGCCCGCTCGTAGTCACCATCCTGGAAGCCCGCCCCCTCACCGGCCCCGCGCTGAACATAGCACCGGTGCCCAGCCTGAGTCAGCAGGGATACCCCCTGTGGCGTCAGCCCAACCCGGTACTCGTGTGCATGCAATTCGACGGGAATGCCGATGTCCATATCCCTGCCATCCTTCACGCGGCGCTCAAGGTCAGGCGATCAATGACCTGACGGACCCCTGGCGTCGCCGCAGCCAGCGAGACGGCCAGCTGACGCTGAGGCTCGTCAGAGACCTCACCTACCAGAGTAACCACTCCCTGATAGCTTGAGATCTCTATTGTGTTCTCCTTGAGCGCAGACTCCCCCGCTAGGCGGCCCGCGACGGTTCTCTCGATCTCAGGATCGCTGTACAGATTATCGATCACCTTCTTGACTCCCGGCGTTGCCGCAGCAGCGAACAGCACGCGCTCGCGCATGGTTTCCGAGAGCACATTGCCGCTCACCGTCACGACGCCATCCTCAACGCTCACGAAAACCGGGACGCGCGTCTCGCGTACCACCTGGTCGTCCTCGATGGCTTCCAAGACGCGCTCGTAGATATCCAAGTCTATGTCTGACCGGTGAGGGATAACCGTTTGTTGTTGCGCCATATTTGTGCCTTTCCCAAGTGGAAGTTCTCAACCGGTGGCCGGTTTCCATCATGACATATGGCCCAGAACGTGTCAATACGAAAGGACCGGCGTGCTCAGGGGCTTTCATCTCTATCCCGGTTAGCCTAACCGTCGAAGAAACCCCTCAGGTCAGCCTGCCTGAAGTAAGCCCTGAACGCGGCCGCCTCGGCCAGCAGCGCCCGGATGGCATCCTGGAGAGGGGCTATCATCTCGAGGGCGGGCGTGCCGCCCCGCGCGATCTGGGCATGATCGCCGTCCAACCATTCGAGGCTGATCTGTCCTTTTGCCACCATCCAGTCCAGCCCCCTGCGGATGGTCGCCTCGCGCTGACCCGCAGCAGCCGCAAGTTTCAACACCGAGACCTGACCCCCGTAACGGCGTAGAGCGTAGTTCACCAACCCGCCCAGCCACTTCAGGAAACCTTCAGGTGTGCTGGCCGGGGTATGCCGAGCAACCACAAAGACCCGGCGTGGTCGTGTTTGCTCCAGCATTTGCTCCAGCTCAGACAGGCCGGGGGGCGCCGTCCATATCACAAGCGCGATCCCGGCTGGGAGAGGGCCGGCTATGTCGCGGGTCAGGAGGTGGGCCGGGTCAAACGGCAGCTCGCCTTCAGACACCGCCTCTGCCCACACACGATAGCCATCTGGAGGCAGGGCCAGGAGCGGATCGCGTGCCGCTCGCAGGTCAACTACCTGATAACGCAGCCCGACCTCGACGGGAACGCCCGGAGTAGGTCGGCTGTCCACCCACTCAAGCTGGAGCGCACGCTTACCTTTGTAATCGCTCACACGCGGGATGAGCAGCAAGTCGAAGACCCCGTGTGGCAGGGGGTGCTCACTACCGCGCCACCAGGTCACGACCTGACTGTTCCCCCGGGCATCCTCAACCGTGATCCGCCGATGCTTGCTCCCGACCCCAAACAGTGCATCGGTAACCACCCGCAGACCGGACACCATCAGATGGACCGGTGGGTTCCCCGCACCGAAGGGTGAAAGGCGGTTGAGTTCCTGCGCCAACTCCATCGACAGGCCATCTAGGGTAACGACCGCATCGACCCGAAGCCCATCGATGGCGTTCGGGTCCCGCGTTTCGCGCACGGTGTTTGACAGCCGCCGTCGGAACTGGGGGATCAGATCGGCGTCCAGCATACAGCCCGCCGCGCCGGGATGACCGCCGTAGCGGATGAGTAGATCGGCATTAGCCGCAATCGCCGCCCCGATGTCTACGCCCGGCACAGAGCGAGCTGAGCCGCGAGCCACCTCACCGGGCGGGGCGGAAAGCAGCACGACCGGGCGCTGGTATTGCTCGACCAGCCGCGCAGCTACGATCCCAATCACGCCCGGGTGCCACTGCTCCCCTTCCAGCACCAGCGCATCGAACTCCAGCAGTGAAGGGTTGCCGGTAATCTGTTCCTGTGCAGCAGCGTAGATCTGGTCTTCGATCTGCCGGCGGCGTTCGTTATAAAGCTCAAGCTGAACGGCAATCTGCTGCGCCAAATCCCGATCCTGGGTGGTCAGCAGTTCGACGGCCAGGCTGGCATCATCCAACCGTCCCAGAGCGTTGAGACGCGGCCCCACCTGATACCCGATAGTGTCTGACGACAGGTTGGACGGATCGACCTGGGCGGCGGCCATCAGCGCCTGAAGGCCGACGCGATGGGGATAACGAAGCATGTCGATGCCAAGCTGGAGCAGGTAGCGGGTATCGCCCTGCTGGGTCGCGACATCGGCGACAATCCCCAGCGCGACGAGGTCGAGCAGGCGGTGCTCGTTACCTTCGCGCCCGGCGAGGCGGTAAAGCTGCTCGACGAGCTTGTAGGCCACACCCACACCGGGCAGGTCGCGCAGCGGGTGGCCGGATGGCAGTCGCTGCGGGTTGACGACAGCCGGTGCATTGGGGAGTGCTTCAGGCAGGGCATGGTGATCGGTGATGAGGAGGGTTGCCCCGGCTGAGCGGGCTGCCTCAGCGGCCTCATGTGCAGCAACGCCTGTGTCACACGTCAAGACGAGATCGACGCCCTGGGCGAGATACTCGCGCAAGACCTCGACCTGGACACCATGCCCATGCTTCAGGCGGTGGGGAATGTGATAGCTCACACGGGCGCCCAGGCCCCGCAGCGCCTCGACGAGCAGAGAGGTGGCGCTCTGACCATCCACATCGAAGTCGCCCCAGACCAGGATATGTTCGCCCGCCCCTACCGCTTCCAACAGGCGCCCGGCGGCGATGTCCAGGTCCGGCAGGGCGTCGGGCGGGGCAGGTGTATACCGTTCCGGGTTGAGGAACGCTAATGCTTCGTCTACGTTGCAGATGCCCCGCCTGACCAGAATCTCGGCGACGAGGGGATGCCCGCCAACTGCCTGAGCCAGCGCATCGCTAACGGATACGTCAGAAGGGAATAGCCACTTCACCGGGCGCTCCACTACGATAACCGGGGCGTATCAGCTATACTCAAAACAAGGCACACCCAGGTTGATCCCGGACCCGAACTCCGGCCTGGGTTCGCCGGCGGTCTACGAAAGGACCATGCCTACTAATTTACCCTGTAAACGCGCATAAGAGCTAGCAGCGGAGTCAACAAGAGCCATTTGCGAGGAGAGATGAATAACCAGAACCGCACCCGTGACCCGTTCGGCGCCCGCTCCACGCTGGAGGTGGCAGGCGGGTCTGTCACCATCTACCGGCTTGATCGGTTGGAGGCTCAGGGCATCGGCGCAGTTCCGAGCCTGCCCTATTCAATGAAGGTGATGCTGGAAGCAGCACTGCGCCAGCTCGACGGCTTTGAGATCACGGAGAACGACGTTACCCACCTTGCTGCGTGGGAGAGGCCCGGCGAGCAGGAGATTCCCTACAAACCGGCACGTGTGATCCTGCAGGACTTCACCGGGGTACCCAGCGTAGTTGACCTGGCTGCGCTGCGTTCGGCTATGGCGCGGCTGGGCGGCGACCCGGCCCGCATCAACCCCGTTGTTCCGGTCGATCTGGTCATCGACCACTCCGTGCAGGTCGATGTTTTTGGCTCAGCCCTGGCCCTGATGTACAACGCCGAGCGCGAGTTCGAGCGCAATCGCGAGCGCTATGAGTTCCTGCGCTGGGGCCAGGAAGCCTTTGACAATTTCCGTGTGGTGCCCCCGGCGACCGGCATCGTCCACCAGGTAAACCTGGAGTATCTGGCGAAGGTGGTGCAGACCGGCTCGCTGGACGGTGAGCCGGTGGCCTTTCCAGATACGCTGGTAGGCACTGACTCGCACACCACGATGATTAACGGGTTGGGTGTCGTCGGCTGGGGTGTGGGGGGGATCGAGGCCGAGGCGGTTATGCTCGGCCAACCGATCTACATGCTCATGCCTGAGGTCGTCGGATTCAAGATGACCGGCGAATTGGCAGAAGGAGCCACTGCTACCGACTTGGTGCTGACCGTCACGCAGATGCTGCGCGAGAAGGGGGTGGTCGGGAAGTTCGTTGAGTACTACGGCCCCGGCGTCAGCAAGCTGAGCTTGGCCGACCGGGCCACGATTGCCAACATGTCGCCGGAATACGGAGCCACTATTGGCTTTTTCCCGGTCGATGACGAGACGCTTAACTACCTGCGCAACACGGGACGGAGTGCCGACCTGGTTGATCTCGTTGAGCGGTACACCAAGGAACAGGGATTGTTCCGCACAGACGACGCCCCCGATCCCCTCTATACCGATACCCTGGAACTCGACCTGAGCACCGTAGAGCCAAGCATCGCCGGGCCGAAGCGCCCGCAGGATCGCATCCCGCTGACGCGTGCCAAGCAATCCTTCTACAAGACTCTGCTCGATATGAGCGGCAACGGTCACGAAAAGCGCAGGGCTGTAGTTGACTTGGGTGAGGAACGAATTGAGCTGGAGGATGGGGCAGTTGTTCTGGCTGCGATTACAAGCTGCACCAACACGTCAAACCCAACCGTGATGGTCGGCGCGGGGTTGCTCGCCAAGAAGGCTGTCGAGCATGGCCTTCAGGTGCTGCCTCACGTCAAGACGAGCCTGGCTCCCGGCTCAAGAGTTGTGACGCGCTACCTCAACGAGGCAGGTCTTATGCCTTATCTGGAGGCCCTGCGCTACCACCTTGTCGGCTACGGCTGCACGACCTGCATTGGGAACAGCGGGCCTCTCCACCAGCCCATTGCCGAGGCAATCCAGGATAACAGCCTGGTTGTGGCAGCTGTTCTGAGCGGCAACCGCAACTTTGAGGGCCGCATTCACCCGCTCACGCGCATCAACTATCTCGCGTCACCGCCGCTTGTGATCGCCTACGCGCTGGCAGGAACGGTGGACATCGACTTTGAAACGGAGCCGCTAGGCCATACGCCGACCGGCGAGCCTGTGTATCTCAAGGACATCTGGCCGAGCCAGGAGGAGATCCGCGACACTGTTCGGCGGGCGCTCAAACCGGAGATGTTCAAGGAAGAATACAGCAACGTTTTCACCGGCAACGAGACCTGGAATAATATCCCTGTTCCCAAGGGCAAGCTCTACCAGTGGGACGAGAAGTCAACTTACATCCAGGAACCACCCTTCTTCGCTGGCCTGACGGCTGATGAGCCGCCTCTGGCCGACATCGAAGGAGCGCGTGTGCTGGCGCTGCTCGGCGACAGCGTAACCACTGACCACATCTCACCCGCCGGGTCCATCCCAGCCAGCAGCCCTGCCGGGCAATATCTGATCGAGCATGGCGTTGAGCGGCGCGACTTCAACTCCTACGGGTCGCGGCGCGGCAATCACGAGGTCATGATACGCGGTACCTTCGCCAACATTCGCCTCCGCAACCGGCTTGTCCCGGGGACAGAAGGCGGCGTGACCGTCTATCTACCCGAGGGGGCCTATTCGCGGGAGCAGGGGGTCGAGACAAGCATCTACGAGGCGGCCATGTTGTACCGGAAGGAGGGCACGCCGCTGATCGTGATCGCCGGGAAGGAATACGGTGCCGGCAGTTCACGCGACTGGGCGGCTAAAGGCACCCAACTGCTGGGTGTCAAGGCTGTGCTGGCCAAGAGCTACGAGCGCATCCACCGCAGCAATCTGATCGGCATGGGGGTGCTGCCCTTGCAGTTCAAAGAAGGCGACAGCGCTGAGACGCTTGGGCTAACCGGGTATGAGATTTACAGCATCAAGGGTATCACCGGGGGCATCGAGCCGCGCCAGGAGGTCACCGTAGAGGCGCGCACCGGTCGCGATGAAGTCAAGGTCTTCTCGGTGATCGCCCGTATCGACTCGCCAGTTGAGGTGAAGTACTACCGCAACGGCGGCATCCTGCATACCGTCCTCCGTGACATGCTGCGCAGCGCCCAGCCGTCGTGAGGGTCGCTGTTCGCCCAACCTATTCGCATATAGAATCAGGGGCGAGGTTCATCTTGCCCCGTTCTGTTCAGGTTGCCCACAAGCAAAGGGGATCGCCGATGCAGCTTAAGAGCCGGGGGCAGTGCATCTGGGGATTGCTCTCCATGCTGGTGCTCGCCGGCCTGGCCTGCAACGCGCCAGGCGCAGCAGAGACGAACACCGAGGCCACCGTTGCGGCGGTCTATGCTACGATCACAGCGCAGGCAGCGACGGCGGGTGTGCCAACTCCATCCCCGCCGGCAGGCAGGCCGACGGCAACCGGCCCACTGCCGGGCGCGACTTCCGAGCGCCCGGAGACACCCACTCCTTCGCCTACACCGCCCGAAAGTCGGGCAGGAAATGGCGAGAATCTGACCGTCCGGCGCTGTGCGCGGAGCATTACGGTGGACGGCGACCGGGCCGACTGGGAGCCGCTGACCGGCGTTGCCCGTTTCCAACTGGCTGCAGCAACCTACGGCGCATCCCGCTGGTCGGGGGCTGCCGATCTGTCCGGCGAGGTATGGGCCTGCTGGACGGACAGCGTCCTCTACCTGTTTGCCAGTGTGACAGATGATGTCCACGTGCAGACGGAAAGCGGCAGCACAGCCTGGAAAGGCGACGAGGTCGAAATTGTCTTCGACGGTGATCTACGCGGCGACTTCTACACGGAGGTGTGGAATGACGACGATGCCCAGATCGGCCTCTCACCAGGCGATTTTGCCGACCTGCCGCCGTCGGCGGTCCAGTATCGGCCATCCATGCGGGATGCGCCTGAGATCGACGTTGCCGCCCGGCGACCTATCGAGTCTGGCGGCAACTATGCGCTGGAGGCGGCGATCCCCTGGTCAGTTCTGGGCGTCGCGCCGGAGGGTGGGACTAATTACGGCTTCTGTGCAGCCCTCAGCGACAACGATCAGGTTGGCGCGGCCAGCCAGGACTCGATGGTCAGCAACTGCCCCAACCTGCTGGTCAGCGACCCGACAACCTGGGCAACCATCACACTGGGGGAATAGGCCATCCACCGGCCCAAACCGACGGAGGGGATAGCCTTCAACCGTACCAGGCGAAGGCTAGAACCCCTCAAGCTGCGAAAGATCAACGATCCCCTCGGCCAGCGCGACGATGTGCTGGAGCAGCGCCAGCCGGTTCTCGCGGATCGCCCTGTCAGGATGCATCACCAGCACGCCGCCCCCCTCAGCCGGAGCAAAGAAGGTTGTGATGAGCGGAACGAGCGGCAGGAAAGCCGTAAGCAAGTCATCCACGTCAGAGTCTGCGCCGAGCGAGTCAGCTGCCTGACAATAGGCGTCGTAGAGCGCCTGCTCGATTGGCTCCGCCAATGCCTCTGGCTTGAGCGTGAACCGCTGCTCCTGGCCGCGCGTGATGCGCGCGCAGCGAGCGTAAGCGTCGAGAATCACGGGCCAGTCGTCGCGCGCCATCCAGGCCGTAAGCTGTTCGGCATAGCGCTGCGCCTGGAACGGGTCATAAGCCTTGGTCGCTATCACTGCTTCGACCGCGTCATAGCGGTAGGTCTCTCGCAGCACTCCTTGCAGCCGCGCGGTGATGAAATCCAGCACTGCCGCCAGCGTCTCATCGGAGACAACAGCCCGGCCTAGCTCGCGCGTATAGTCCATGGCCGCCCAGCTCAGCGCCTCCCGTAGGTCGAGATGGATCCGGTGCTCCAGCAGTATCTGGACGATGCCCAGCGCTGCCCGGCGCAGCCCGTAGGGGTCAGTTGAACCGGTCGGCTGCAAGCCAACCGAGAAAAGCCCCACCAAGCTGTCGAGCCGGTCGGCCAGTGCGACGGCGACCCCGGCGGGGGATTGGGGCAGGGCATCACCGGCATAGCGGGGCCGGTAGTGCTCAGCGATGGCGTTCGCTACGGCCTCAGGCTCACCTGAACGCAGGGCATATTCACGGCCCATCTCCCCCTGCAGCGAGGTCATCTCGACCACAAGCTGGGTAGCCAGGTCAGCCTTGCACAGCCGGGCTGCCCGGATGGCGTGCTCAAGCGTGCTGTCCTCGTCAATACCCAAGGCCGCCCCCAGCCGGGCGGTAAGCCCTTCCAGACGAACGGTCTTGTCATAATACGAACCGAGGCCCTCGTGGAAGGTCAGCGTCTTGAGTGCGGGCAGGTACTCGGCCAGCGGGCGCTTTAAGTCCTCGTTGAAGAAATAGCGGGCATCGGCGAAGCGTGCCCGGATGACGTGCTCATTGCCGCCGATCACGGTGTCAAGGTGCTTTTTATCGCCATTGCGCACGGCGATAAACACCGGCAGAAGTCTGCCCTTTTTGTCTGTTACGGCAAAGTAGCGCTGGTGCTTCTTCATCACAGTCGTCAGCACCACATCCGGCAGATCAAGGTGCTCCTCGGCGAAGGTGCCCATCAGCGCAGTCGGCTGCTCAACCAAGTTGGTCACTTCATTCACCAGGTCCGGGTCTACGACGACCACACCGCCTGCCTTCTTGGCCAGGGCATCGATCTGCTTCCGAATAGCTGCGCGGCGCGCCTCACGGTCAACGACGATTCCGGCCTGAGCCATCTGGGTGAAGTATTCGCTCGCCTCCTTGAGCGTGATGGGTGGGGAGCTGCGGGGCCGCGTGCCATATGTCGTCCGGCCTGAGTGCACACCGGCGTAGCTGAAGGGCACAACCTCACTGCCGAGCAGCGCCACGAACCAGCGGATAGGCCGCGAGAAGGCCGCCCCCGACCAGTTCCAACGCATCGATTTCTCGAAACGGAGACTCGCAACAAGGTCAGGGAGCAACGTGCTCAGCACTTCCGCTGCTGGCCGCCCTTCCTCCATGATGACGGCCACCACGTACTCACCCCCTTCGATGGAGCGCCGCTCCAGGGCTTCAACGGCCACCCCTTGGCTGCGCGCGAATCCCTGCGCTGCCTGAGTCGGCCTGCCCGCCGCATCGTAAGCTGCCTTAACTGGCGGCCCGCGCCGCACTACCTCTTCAGGGCGCTGGTTGGGGGCCAGCCCTTCCACATAGACGACCAGGCGGCGCGGTGTGCCGCTGACCGAGACCGACTCGAAAGCCAGCCGCGCCCCCTCCAGCATCTCTGGCACGCTGGCCTGAAGCTGGGCAATCGCCGCATCCAGGTCAGCGGCAGGCAGCTCTTCAGTGCCGATCTCCAGCAAGAAAGGCGCGGGATCAGCAGGGTAGGCACCCCCCGTCACAGGTGGCGCCCCGGCTGAGGGCACGCTCACCAAGCCGGTTTCTGGGTCAACCTTCCAGCCCTCTGGGAGCCACGGGAAGCCCAGGCGCGCCCGCTGGGCGACATAGGCCGCCGCAACCTGAGCCGCCAAGCGCTGCATCCGGCGGAAGTATTCGGCGCGCTCCACCACGCCAATGGCACCCCGGGTGTCCAGCACATTGAAGAGGTGTGAGCACTTGAGAACATAGTCATGGGCCGGCATCACCAGCGGCGGGTCCTGCGCAAGCGCTCGCAGGGCCTCTGCCTCGTAGGTGTTGTATACCTCCCGCAGGGCCTCCACGTCCGCCACTTCAAAGTAGTAGCGGCAGTGCTCGATCTCCGACTGGAGCAGCAGAGCGCCGTAGGTCAGATCCTCCACCCAACGGATGTCCCATACGGCATCAACTCCCTGAAGGGCCAGCACGATCCGCTCCAACCCGTAGGTGATCTCAACCGATACCGGGTTGAGGTTCTGGCCGCCCGCCTGCTGAAAGTAGGTGAACTGCGTGATCTCCTGCCCGTCCAGCCAGACTTCCCAGCCCAGGCCCCAGGCACCCAGCGCGGGGGACTCCCAATTATCCTCGACAAACCGGATATCGTGTTTGCGCCGGTCGATGCCCAGCGCCTCAAGACTCTGGAGATAAAGCTCCTGTGGGTTACCAGGATCGGGCTTGAGGATGACCTGGTATTGGTAGTGTTGCTGCATACGGTTCGGGTTGTCGCCGTAGCGGCCGTCATCCGGGCGGATGGACGGCTCAACGTACCCTACCCGCCATGGCTCCGGCCCTAGGACACGCAGGAAGGTAGCCGGGTTCATTGTCCCCGCGCCGACCTGCACGTTGTACGGCTGCCAGATGACACAGCCCTGCCCGGCCCAGAACTCCTGCAAACGAATGATGACATCCTGAAACGATGGCGATTGACCCACGACCCCATCCCCTAAGAAGAGCATCACAACTACCCGGTCTAGTTGAGTGCGCCGGGGTGTTCCGCCAGAGGGTCGGCGAAATGCCCCCGGCGCGGCACCAGAATTGTAACACAGTGGGGCAGGATTGCGAGTGAGGGGTGCTTTGGGATAGCGTGACAAAGTGGGGGGTGTGAATAAACTGGTATCCGAGCCGAGAAGGAGGATGCCAGAATGAACGAGAAGGAGTGGTAGGATCAGAAATGGGCGGAGTTGGAAGCGTACGTTGCGGATGAAATCAACAAGGCGAGACAACGAGCGCGGCTGGCGGATAGTTTGGATGAGATGGAAGAGATGGTAGCTGAGGTTGGGCAGCGATTGCAGCGAGCGATACTGGCAGCAGCGGTAGAGCAGCGGCAGCCTGGGGGGCGGATGGTGTGTCCAGAATGCGGGGCGTGGATGGAAAACAAAGGGTTGAAGCGGCGAAGGCCAAAAAGCGGTGTGGGGCGGGTGGAGATGGAGCGGGAGCGACGGGCTTGCCCGGCGTGTGGAGCAAGCCTTTTTCCCCCTGGACCGGCGGTTGAAGCTTGACGCCTACCGGCAGACCACGCGGCGCTTGGAACGGCAGGTGTGCGAAGTGGAGGTCAGGCTGGGAACGCCTCGACCGCCTGCGCGGCCAACTGCGCGGCATGTCCTGATCTCGTGATACCGCTGACGGCATCTGCAACTTGCGGGCCATCCGCCTGAACGGCCAACAGCGCTGGCAACAATTCTGGCAGACTTGATCCCATAAATTGTCCCGCACCCCCAGTCGGGCATACTTGACTTAGAACGCACGTTCGTGCTAATATTAGTCCAATAAATATCGAACTCATGTGCTATGTGCCTCACCAGAACGTCCAAATGGCGCTTCTGGTGGTGGAGAGTGACGGCTTGCAAACTTGGCCATTCGATTAAAAACCAATACCGCCTCAGTTTGGGGGGGCACGACCATGCCAAACATGAAGTTATCGCCGCGCCAGAAGGCGATATTGAAGTTCATCAGCCGATTTGTCGATGAGAACGGCTACCCACCGACCATCCGGGAGATCGGTAGTGCCTGCAACATCTCCTCGACATCGGTTGTCAACTACAACCTGAACAAATTGGAACGGGAAGGCTTGCTGATTCGCGACCGTGAAGTGTCGCGCGGGCTGCGGTTGGTAGCGGACACCGTAAAAAGAGGGCTTTTTAGGGTACCACTGGTTGGCCGGATTGTAGCCAGCGAGCCAGTCCCCGTACCCGGCAGCGATTTCGCGATCTTCGGCGCAGACGAGTCCATCGAAGTTACCCAGGATATCGTTGACCCAAGCGACGATCTGTTTGCCCTCCAGGTGAAGGGTGACTCAATGGTGGATGCCATGATCAACGACGGTGATATCGTGATCATGCGCCCGCACAAGGATGTGCAAAACGGCGATCTGGTTGCAGTCTGGCTCTCCGACCGGGAAGAGACCACCCTGAAGCACATCTATAGGGAAGGTGACCGCATTCGGCTGCAGCCTGCCAACCCGACGATGGGGCCGATCTACATCGACGACCCCACTACGGTGCAGGTTCAGGGGCGCGTCGTTGCGGTGCTGCGTCAAACCTAGCATCCGGCTCTTTCCCATTCTTCCGAGCTGTGTGCTGCCCGAATAATTGAGACACATCGCGCATTTCCCACGAGCGGGAATCCGACGCGTGCAGGCCGGTCCCTGCACGTGTTTTGTTTTGTCCGGTATGGGGCCGATAAGACAACAGCACGGTAAACCAACAGCACCGCTATGCGGTGCAGCTATCCATCGTGGGGCGGCTGCTCTGGGGCAGTGTCGAAGGTCCCCTCAGGAAGGACGGCCTCTAGGTCGAAGCCCGGCGGGACATGCATTCGTTCGGCTAGGATGATCGACCAGATTGCCTCAAGAGTTCGGCAGAATTGGGCCGTGCGGTTGTAAACAACGTAGTCGAATTCCTTGGCCGCCTGGATTTGCTCGCGGGCTGTGTGCATGCGCTGTGCAAGAGAATGGGCGTCCATGGAATCGTCGCGCCGCTTGCGGATTCGCTCGATCAATTCGAGAGGGGGAGCGGTGACGAAAATGGCCACGCACTCCGGATACCGTTCCTTCAGGCGGCGTGCCCCGTACACATCTACCTCGGCGATGACGATGTGCTTCTCAGGTGGAATGTCCTGATAGATGTCGGCTGGCATGCTGTAAAGCTCACCCAACCCGTACACATCATGCCCTGCAACGGCAGCATTTGCCTCCATCAGCTTGCCGGCCAGCGCCAGAGTGCGGAACTCATCGTGGGAGACGAAATGGTATTGCCCTTCCTGTTCTTCCCCTTCGCGCGGCTTGCGCGTCGTGTACGTGCGAACGCGGCCAACCTCAGGATGGTTTGCCAGCAACTCCTTGATAATGGTATTCTTACCCACGCCAGATGGCCCGGCCAGCACAAATAAACGCCGATCAAGGCGACCGGTTGTCTGCTTGATAATCTGCTCCACATCCGTGAGCGTGTGTGACGGCATCTAGGGGGACCTTTCAGGCGGCTTGTGTGCTTCCCTGCGAGTCTGGAAGAACGGCTTTCAGGGAGACTCCGGGCTTGTACACATCGATGGTGCCCTGGTTTGGTGAATTATACCACGCCGCTGACCGTATGGACTGGTTTCGCGAAGCATAGCAGGGAGAAAATAGGTCTGCAATGAAGGCTGTTATCCCCATGGCAGGTTATGGCAAGCGCCTGCGCCCCCACACATTCAGCCGCCCTAAACCCCTGATCAACGTAGCCGGGCAGCCCATGTTGAAGTACCTCATCGATGCACTCGAAAAAGAGGAACTCAACATCGAAGAGTATATTTTTATTGTCGGTTATCTGGGTGACCAGATTGAGGAATGGATCAGGGCCAATTATCATTTCAAATCCACCTTTGTTGTCCAGGAGGAACTGATCGGGCAGGCACATGCCATCCATCTAGCCCGCGAACATCTGGAGGGACCTGTCATTGTGCTTTTCTCTGATACTCTCTTCGAAGCTGACCTTGGCGTGATCAAGAGGACAGAGGCGGATGCCGTCGCGTTTGTGAAGGAGGTCGATGACCCGCGCCGCTTTGGCGTTGTTGAGGTTGACGGCCAAGGCCGCGTGACGCGCTTCATTGAAAAGCCGGACAGCATGGAGAACAAGAATGCCGTCATTGGCCTTTATTATCTCCGCGATTCTGAGGCCATGATCCGCGCCATTGAGACCCAGATGGCCCGCAACCAGATGACCAAGGGCGAATTCTATATTGCGGACGCTTTCCAGATCATGATCGAAGAGGGGGCAGAGTTCCGCATCCAGACGGTTGATGTGTGGCTTGACTGCGGAAAACCGGAAACGGTGTTGGCCACAAACCGGTATTTGCTCAGGAATGGCCGTGACAACAGCCAAGAGGTGCAGCGGGAGGGCGTTACCATCATTCCGCCCGTTTACATTCACCCCAGCGCCAAACTGGAGCGGGCCATTATCGGGCCAGATGTCACCGTCTCGGCTGGCTGTGACATCAGCTACAGCATTATTCACAACTCGATCATCGACTGCGGTGCGCGCGTGCACAAGGCCATCCTCGACGATTCGCTGATCGGTGTGGACGCACAAGTCATCGGTCATTACTTTACTCTGAACGTGGGCGATTCATCCTCGATTGATTTCAACTAGACCAAGGGGTTTACGATGCGCAACTTTGTCTCGCAGCGGGTGCAGAGCATCCCTCCATCCGGAATCCGCAAGTTTTTCGACATCGCAGCCACGATGGATGACGTGATCTCGCTGGGAATCGGTGAACCGGATTTTGTCACGCCGGAGCCTCTTCTCAAAGCAGGCATTACGGCGCTGCACGGCGGCGAGACGCACTACACATCAAACTCGGGCCTGATTGAGCTTCGCCAGGCTCTGAGCGAACACCTGAACAAAATGTATGGCGTGCGCTACGACCCCGAAAGCGAGCTGCTGATCACCGTTGGCGTGTCGGAAGCGCTGTATCTGGCGGTCAACGCTGTGCTCGACCCTGGGGATGAGGTAATCGTGCCTGAACCGTGTTTTGTCGCCTACGTGCCTGAAGTGGTGCTGGCCGGGGGCAAGCCGGTCACGATTGCGACTCACGTTGAGCACGCGTTTCAGGTAACAGGCGTGGCCGTTGAGGAGGCTGTCACCGAGCGGACTAAGGCCATCCTACTGAGCTATCCGAACAACCCAACCGGGGCAGTGATGTCACGCGAACGGCTGCTGGAGATCGCGGGAGTTGCCGCCAAGCATGATCTGCTTGTGATCTCAGATGAGATATACGACCAGCTCGTGTACGGCATTGAGCATGTCTGCTTCGCCAGTCTGCCGGGAATGCGTGACCGCACGATCACGCTGGGCGGTTTCTCCAAAGACTACGCGATGACGGGCTGGCGCATCGGCTACGCCGCTGCCCCGGCGGAAATCCTGGCGGCGATGCGCAAGATACACCAGTACACCATCATGTCTGCGCCGACGGTCGCGCAGGTGGCCGCTCTTGCAGCGCTGGCCGAAGGTCAGCCGTACGTGGAGGAGATGCGCGCTGAGTACAACCGCCGCCGTGAGCTGATCGTAAGCGGGCTGAACGAGTTGGGCCTTGCCACGTTTGAGCCGCGCGGCGCGTTTTATGCTTTCCCCTCGGTCAGGGCGTCAGGTATGGATGAAAATAGCTTTGCCGAGACGCTGCTGAGTGCGGAGCGGGTAGCGGTCGTGCCCGGCACAGCCTTTGGCGCGAGCGGGGCGGGGTTTGTGCGATGCTCCTATGCTACCGCTTATGAGAAGATTGAAGAAGCATTGGAGCGTATTGAGCGCTTTATGCGGCGCCACGGTTAGCGCCGCTCGGCATGGTCTCTGGGATTCGCCGGGCGTGCCTCGCGCACTCCCGGCGGCCTTTTTGGCTTGGGAAGTAGAGTATGCAAGCACTGATTGACAACGTTTTTCTGGGCACTTTGCTGATCTTTATTGTCCGGGTCGTCAGCATCACCCTCGCTACTATCCGCTTCCTGATCATGGGGCGCGCCAACAAAGCCCTGGTGACAGGTATTGCCTTTATCGAGGCGCTCACGTTTGCCCTGACCTTCGGCGTGGTGGCAAACAACCTGTCCAACATCTGGTTCCTTATGTCCTACTGTGCCGGTTTTGCCGCCGGTACTCTGGTGGGGACCATACTCGAGGAGCGGATGGCGCAGGGCTTCGAGTCAGTCAATGTTATTTCGATGAGCAAGTCTCTGCTGATTGTGCAGGCGATCCGCGAGGCCGGTTTTGGCGCAACCCGCACCTCCGGCGAGGGGACGAGTGGGACCGTCGGCGTGATCTATGTTGTTGCCCGCCGCCGTGATGTGCCGCGCATTGCCGAAATCGTGAACAGCATTGACCCCAAGGCGTTCATCACGATTGGAGCAGCCCGGAGCGTCACTCGCGGCTTTCTGGGATACGGGCGTAGTTAGGCCCAGTAGCGCCGGATCAGGTTGACCGTCTGACGTATGCCTTCGGCAGGGTCGCCTTCGCCCGCATATTCGACAGCGATGTTCCCCGTGTAGCCAAGCGACCGCAGCACCCCGATCCGGTGCTCATAGGGTATGGCTGTTTCCTCTCCATGCGCGTCGAAGGCCCAGCTTGTCGCGTGGGCGTGGAAGGCGCGCACGGCCAGCCGCTCAAAGTCATCTTCCGCCCGACCGGGTTTGAAATTGCCAAAGTTGGCGCAGGCTCCCAACCAGGGTGAGTTTACCCCCTGGATGATGCCCAGGATGTGATCGACATCTACCGCCGGGGTATGGTTTTCGAGCGCCAGGCGCACCCCGGCCTGCTCGGCGTCAACGGCCAGCATGCTGAGCGTGGCGACGATAGAGGATAGGTTCTCGCCCGCTGAGGTTTCGTCTATCGTGATGCGGAGGATCGAGGCCCTGAACTGGCGGGCCGTGCGTAGGGCGAGCCGGATATAAGCCCGGGCCCTGGGGAGGAGGTCGGGTTTGCCCAGCGCGCTGTCACAATCCCAAGCAACCAGGGACACATGAAAGTACTGCAAGGCTTTCTGCAGGCGTCGCAGCAGACCGTGATCGTACACACGGTCGGGAGGGGCCGGGCTGGGCGGGCTGAGATAGCGCCGCAGCCTGCCCAGCAGGCTGCGGCCAGCAGGTCGCAGATGGGCATCATCGAGTTCCATACCGGCCAGCCCAAGCGCACGGGTCTCGCCGGGGATGTCCCACAGATGTAGCCTGCCCTCGTTAATTGGCCGGCTGAACGAGCTGGACAGCAGGGCGATGGGCATAGGTGTCAGTAGGTGTCCAGGAGAACGGCAACGGGAAGGATGATCTGGCCTTCTGCCGGGTCTCCTACGACGGTGACATGCTGTGGCTCACGCGCCAGGACGAATGCGGTGTATGCCGCGACCAAGGCATCCAGTTCATCGTGGTTGTGAACGTCCGCCAGGTCTAGCTGACCTTTCAGCAGACGATGGCGTGTCCACTCCTCGAGGGTGCGCATCGGGTCAGGGAGGTCGATCCCCTCTTCATACAGCAGCAGTTGGCGCTGGAGCAGCCCTTCCAGGCTGTTTTTGGGGTATGGGCGTCCCTTGGCCAGAGCTGTGAAGGCCGCGTGCGGGTAGGTCTCAAACAGACGCCTCCTGCCAGTGCGCGGATAATCGACGTAGCCTGCATCACGCAGAATCTGGTATAGCCGCCTGCCCTCCTGCATCCAGTTGGCCAGGCTCGACTCGTCCGGCGGGGTGTTGTAGATGAAGATGCCGCGACGCCGCAGCTCAAACTCGCACACTCGAAAGGCGCTGTAGTTGCTGCGTCCGGCATCCAGACCCAGCCGCTCCCGGTAGGCTGGATCGGCCATCAGGCCGAGATTCGGGCCAGCGGGCGCATCAATCCCGCAAACAGCGGTCGGGTATGACAGTGCGACCTCCACAACATGCTCAAGGGAACCCCTGCCAAGCTGACGGACATGCAGCTGGTCGTCGAGAACGGCGTATGTCATGGCCCGCGCGCCAGCGGTGGGATCAATGCCAATGAAGGCCATCGCTTCACTCATGGCGTTTCTGCCTTTCCGACTCGTTTGGGGTCGTGGCTGAGGCCGTACTGAACTGGGCTGGCCGAGATTCGCTTGAACATCAGGGTGCTCACAGCAGGCTGCTCGGCGAAGCCCATCTCCTCAAAGCGGGTGCGTGCGGCGTCGTGGTGGGCGTTGCTGCCCAGCCTGAGATCAAGACTGGTCGGCGCCCGGCCCGAGGTGCGAAGCGCAATCCTAACGGCATCAACCATTGGCTGGCTTCCCCACCACTCACGGCCGCTCGCCAGATAAACGGTCAGCGGTAGCCGATGCGGGTTGATGTTGACATAGCCAATAGGCTGACTCTGATACACGACCAAATAACCCCGCCTGGGGCAGCAGTATGGGTCTCGTGCCAGAAATCGGGCCAGGGTGATCTCGTTCGGCGCATCGACAGCCCCGAGATCTAAGCTGGCATAATGACGGAAGGCACGCCGGGCCGCCAGCCCGACGACGGGCACAAGCCGGACAGCCTCCTTGGCCCCCAGGGAAGCCGGTGGGAGGCTCTCGTGATGCAGGACGCGCCAGTGGCCGCGCAGATAGCCGCGTGCCTTGTAGAACTCGAGGTTTTTGTTGTTGTCGGCTGTGATCGTCAGGCCTAGCCACTGGCGTTGAAGCTGGCGGGCGTGGCACTCTGCGCAGGCCAGGAGCGTCTCTTCGATGCCGCGGTCCCGCCATTCGGGCAGCACAATCAGCGCTTCGATATAGAGAACCTGATACCACCCCCTGAGAAACATCCAGCCCACCGGCTGCTCACCGTAGAAGGCTCCATAGCCGGAGGTCGTCCAGTGATAGAGCAAGGGCAGCCCCAGGATATGCGCCAATGAATGGGCTGGAACTGGCGCGTTGGGGCCGTGCCGCACAACTGTCTCATAGGCCAGCCTGTCTTCGACAATGTGTTGCGCAGCTTGGAGGATCTGCAGGAAGGTCAGGGGACGAATCGACATACCCGGCTCGGAGGGCAGCATGGCTGGCAAATCTGTATCCTCATGCATGGCTGGTGGCATCAGTATACACTACAGCCCGCAAACCGGGCCAGCGTGCGGGGGGCCGTTTGGCGTGGTCCGGTCATAGGAGTAGACTTCGGCTGTGATGGCCGACCGTTACACAGTCCTCGACTTCCTCGTGATGGCCGCCTTGGCGTTGTCGGCGCTTGTACTGACCGCCTTGATGGCGCAACACGTCACGGAGGGCATCCCCCACCTCGAAGATGAGATCACCTATCTGTTCCAGGCCCGCACCTTCGCACGCGGTGTGCTGTGGGCGCCCCCGCCGCCCGACTCGCGGTCGTTTTTTATCCCCTTCACCCTGATCATCAAACACCGCTGGATAGGAAAGTACCCGGTAGGGTGGCCGCTGGTGCTGGCGGTTGGAGAGCGGCTGGGGGCGGGCGGGCTGGTTAATCCCATGCTGGGAGCCTTACTGGTTGCGCTGACCTATGCTCTGGGGCGTGACCTTTTCAGCCGGGAGGTTGGCGCGCTAGCTGGGTTGCTGACCCTTTCCTCCCCGTTCTTCCTGATCCAGTCAAGCACTTACATGAGCCATGCGGCAAGCGCGCTCTGGTTTGCCGTTCTTATGTGGGCCGGGCTGCGCGCGGAGGCGGCGCGTGAGGGCGGAGGCAGGCATCACGGCTGGTCGGTGCTGTCCGGTGCCGCGCTGGGAATGCTGATCCTGACTCGCCCGCTCACAGCGCTGGGGGCAGTAGCTCCGTTAGGGGCCGCTCTGCTCGTGAGGGTGGCTCGCCAGCCCGGTGCTGTCATCCAGTTAGCACGGATATACTGGCCGCTGGCCGTAACCACGCTGGTCCTGGCTGCTGTCCAGCCGCTGTATCTTGCTCTCGTCACCGGCAGCCCAACAACGAATCTGTATACGCTCATCTGGCCCTACGACAGGCTCGGCTTCGGCCCTGGGGTTGGCCCATACGGGGGGCATACAATCCGCCAGGGGTTGATCACTGCCTGGCAAGACCTGAGGCTGTGGGCCGGCGATCTGTTCGGGTGGCCATACTCCAGTTGGATCCCTCTCATACCAGGCGTGATGTTCGGCCTGCGGGAAGCGAAGCCAGGGCGTCGGGTGTGGCCGATCCTGCTGGTAGCGCCCTTTATTTCGCTTGTGATTGTGCACATGGCTTACTGGGTAGGTGCTCAGGCCTACGGGCCGCGCTACTACTATGAGGCACATACCGGGTTGGCGATCACGGCAGCACTTGGGCTGCGCGGTGTGGTTCGATGGGTTTCACGGCTGGTGGGCAGACCGCGCTGCCCGGCTGATGCCGATCGGTCGAGGGAGCGGCTCGCCCGGCTGCTGCTGGCGGGGCTGCTGGTCGCCCTGCTCGCGCTGAACGTTTGCGCCTACCTGCCGGACAGGCTGGCGGACTGGTATGCGCTGTATGGCATCACCAGCGCCCCCATCGATGCGCTTGAGAGGCTGAGACAGGGCGAGTACGTGCTTGTCTTTGTGCGCGGGCGCTTCTGGAAGCAGTACGGCGCCCTGTTTTCGCTCAACAATCCCTGGCTTGATGGGCCGGTCGTCGTTGCCCATGACATTACCCCGGCCATCAATCAGGCCATTGCCGGGCGCTTCCCCGGACGGGAGGTGTGGTACTATCGGGCTGGCATGTTCTCCCGGGAGCCTTTCCCCTACCCGTGACGTGCTCTCCCACCTGGCCGGGAGAGGAAGAGGGGATGAAGAAAAGTCCCCACCCTTCTCCAGCGCTGACTGCACCGGAGGGTTCGCTACCCTGCCCAGGTGATCAGGCCCAACTGGAGCGTGTGGCGCATGTCGGGATGGCGAGGGATAACGCGCACCGTGTAGCCGTGACGTCCGGTTGTCTCGGTCACAAAGCCAACCGTGTAGCTATACCATCCGTTGCCGCTTTTGGCCGGACCCTCAAGCACCATATCGTGGGCGCGCCCGCGCTCGATCTCACCCTGCCGGTCAAGGACACCCTCGTAGAGCTGGATGGCTACCTGATCCGGCGCGATGTCTCCCAGATAGACCTCCACCTTGACCTCCAGCGTTTCGCCAACCCGCGCCTCAGAGTTGAAATTGGAGGTGGCTTCACCGATCTTGATCTGGTTCCAGTGCGACCTGAGGTAGAGCAGCCACTCTGCATACGCCCGCCCGTGCTCGTAGCCATCCGAGCTGAAGTGGCGCGCGCTTTCGAGCGCCGGGTAGTACAGCCGCCGCGTGTATTCCTGCACCATGCGAGCCGTGTTGTAAATAGGCGCCAGTTCACGCAGCGAGGCTTTCATCCGGGCGATCCAGCCGCGTGGCAGGTTATCTGTCCCTCGTTCGTAGAAAGTGCGGACAATGTCCTTTTCGAGCAGATCGTATATGGCATTGGACTCAATGTAGTCTTGGACCTCCTCATCCTCGTAGGTTTCGCCCGCACCGATGGCCCAGCCCAGGTGGCGGCGGTATGCCTCAGCCCACCAGCCATCCAGAACGCTCAGATTGAGCACACCGTTGAGCGCCGCTTTCATGCCGCTCGTGCCGCTCGCTTCCAGCGGCCGGCGCGGCGTGTTGAGCCACACGTCTGCTCCCTGAATAAGATAGCGCGTCATCACCATATCGTAGTCCTCGAGGAAAACGATCCGGTTGCGGCAGTCCGAGGTGCGGGCGAAGTGCACGATCTGGCGGATGAACTCCTTCCCCTCGGTATCGTGGGGGTGGGCCTTCCCGGCGAAGATAATCTGGATGGGGTGCTCACCGCACAACAGCCCCATGAAGCGTTCCGGATCGCGCAGCAGCAGGGTCGCCCGCTTGTAGGTAGCAAAGCGCCGGGCGAAGCCAATGGTCAACACCTCAGGGTCGAGCGCCTCGTGTGCAGCTTCAATTTCGGCAGGCGGCGCCCCCCGGCGCTCCAGCTGGGAAACCAGCCGCTTACGGGCAAAGGCCACCAACCGCGCCCGGCGCCGCTCGTGGATGCGCCACAGCTCTTCATCGGGGATATCGGCGGCCCGCTGCCAGATGCGTTGGTCGGTCGGGTCTTCGCGCCAGCGTGGGCCAAGGTAGCGGTCGAACAACTGCGCCAGCTCGTGGGACACCCAACTGAAAGTATGCACACCGTTTGTGATCGAGGTAATGGGCACCTCTCGCTCAGGCAGTCCGGGGTAGACTCCCTTCCACATGTTGCGCGCAACCCCGCCATGCAGGCGGCTGACCCCATTGCTGTAAGTTGAGGTTCGTAACGCCAGGATGGTCATGCAGAAGTACTCGTTTGCGTCGTTTGGGTTCTCGCGCCCCAAGGCCATAAATTGCTCTTGAGTCAGCCCCAGCGCCTCCCGGTAGGGCTTAAAGTACTTCTCAACCAGTTCTGGAGCAAAGTAGTCATTGCCCGCCGGAACAGGCGTGTGAGTCGTGAAAACGTTGCTGGCGGAGGTAATAGCCAGCGCCTCCTCGAAGGACATTCCATAGCGCTCCATCAGGATGCGCGCACGCTCAAGCGCCAGGAAGGCTGAGTGACCTTCGTTCATATGGCAAACAGCCGGCTCGATCCCCAGCGCAGAGAGCGCACGCAGCCCACCGATGCCAAGCAGGATCTCCTGCTTGATGCGCATCTCACGGTCACCGCCGTAGAGCTGGTCGGTGATATCCTGCATCTCGCGGTCAGCGTTCTGGGGGATGTTGGTATCGAGCAGATAGAGGCGGACGCGGCCCACGTCCACCTGCCATATCTGAGCATAGACAGGACGCCCGCGCATCTCAACACTGATATACACAGGCTCCCCTGCCTCATCCTTCACCTGCTTCAGCGGCATGGTGTAAAAGTCGTTCTCAGGGTAAAGCTCCTGCTGCCAGCCGTCGATGTTAAGATACTGGCGAAAATATCCCTGCTGGTATAGAAGCCCGACCCCCACCAGTGGCACGTTGAGATCGCTGGCGGCTTTGAGGTGATCCCCGGCCAGGACGCCGAGACCCCCTGAGTAATTGGGGATGCTTTCCGTCAGCCCAAACTCGAACGAAAAGTACGCGATTTGAGGCTTCTCTTCCTGACCATACTCGCTTGGGTACCAGGCCCTATCTCTGGACTGCACGTACCTATCATGCTCGGCCAGAACGCGCTCGAAGTGGGCCATGAACCCCTCATCCCGCACCAGCGCATTGAGTTTGTTCTGGCTCACAAGACCCAGCATCTTAACCGGGTTATGGTTGCTTTCTTCCCACAGCTCGCCGCCCAACCGACGGAACAGATCAATGGTCTCGTGATCCCACGTCCACCGTAGGTTGTAGGCCAGGTCAGGCAGGCGCCCAAGCGCCTCAGGGAGAGACGAAACGACCTTGAATGTTGCAATAGGTTGCATTGTGGCTTTCTCCAGTATTCTTGAAACGCTCAGCCGGTGGCTGCCGCCTGGGGTTCCGGCACGATGGTGATCCGCACCTGGTAAGGTGGCAGCGTGTTGCCGTCCCGCCTGACAAGCACCAGTTGCAGCACATAAGGCCCGGGCGGCAGTGCATCGGCATGCAGGTACTCCAGAACGTCGTTGGTGACTGGCTGATCGTGGGTTTCGCCCAGAGTGACGTACTCATCCGGAGCTTCCCCCGCGCCGATCTCGATCTTGTAGTAGAGTATCGAGTCCGGGTCAAAGACAGCCGTGCCGATGATGGGCAGCACGCCATACACCTCTTCATCCGGGTCAGGCTCGTCAATGGCGTAGGAGGCCCCGGTCAGCGGGTCAAAGGTGACCGCCGCTTGGGCGGCCTCTTCGACCAGCTCTGGCGGACAGCTCACCCCCGGCTCAATCGGAACATTGTGCTGGTAGGCCCAGTTGCGTGCCCGGATAGCATCAATCGGGTCGGGAGGGGCGGCAATGAATATCTGGAAAGATACATCTTCTGCGTTGACATCTTCCTGCGCAATCTCGCAGTACAGCGGCGGCAGCGGCTGCGGAGCCGAATCGGGCAGGGCGTCCCACGCCTCGGCCAGCGTTTCGAGCACTCTGGCCTGCCGTTCCTCGTCCAGCTTTAACACGCCGATCTGGTATAAGCCCGGCTCCAGCAGAACGCGGCTCGGCGGCAGCGGCTCGGCTGGCGGCTCGCCCGGCGTCGGGATGGGGGTAGGGACCGGGGTTGCGGTGGGAACCTCGGTGGGCGGGATGGAGGGGTCCTCGCCGCCTACCAGAAACCACTCTGAACGCTGGCGGGGGCAGCCCTCTTCCGCCGCCGCCGGGTCAGTCAACGAGGAGAGCACACAAACCTGACGCTCCTCCATCCGCTCCGGAGGCGCAAAATTGCCCCGCAGAGGGGGCAGGTCCGGCCCGCTGAGCAGTTCTGACAGGTTGGGGAGCGCGTAGACGGCGGTCATGTAATCGTGCCAGATGGGGGCTGCACCTGTCAGCCCTGACGTGCCCTCGGCCATCGGCTCGTTGTCGGTGTTCCCGGCCCACACAGCCACCGTCAGGTGGGGCGTATAGCCCACTGTCCAGTTGTCACGGTAGTCGTTCGTCGTGCCTGTCTTGGCGGCAGCGGGGAAGTCCAGCAGGAGCGGCGATTCGGCCCCCATGGCCGGTGTTCGGGCGGCGTTGTCGGAGAGGATATTACTGATCAGGAACGCAATGCGGGGGTCGAGCACCTGTTCGCCCCGTTCTGAGGCCGCTTCGTACAGCACGTTGCCCTCATTGTCGGTTACGCGCATGATCACATGGGGCGTGATCCGGTGCCCGCCGTTGGCGAATACACTGAAAGCCGTCGCCATCTCAAGCGGTGTAACCTCGCCCCCGCCCAGCGTCAGGGACAGGCCGTAAAACGAGGCATCGTTTCCCAGGCTCTCGATGCCCAACCGGCTGGCGATCTCCAGCAGGTTCTCCACCCCGACCTCGCGCAGTAGCGTCACTGCCGGGATGTTGTAAGAATTGGCGAGCGCATCCCGCAGGCGTACCGGGCCGTGAAAGCGTCCATCATAGTTAACCGGCTCATACTCGCCGACGCCGGTATCGTAGACCATCGGCACGTCCCACAGGATGTCGGCTGCTGTCCAGCCCTGCTCAAATGCAGCGGCGTAGGTCAGCGGCTTCATGGTGCTGCCCGGCTGATGCGCCGAGAGAATGTTGTTCACCGCGCCATCGATGCTCTCATCGTTGTAGTCCACGCTGCCCACCATGGCCAGCACCTCACCGTTGTTGGGGTTAAGGGCGACCAGCGCAGCGTTTGTCATGTTGAACTCATCGCGCACTTCGGCGATCCGGGCGGCCACGAGTTCTTCTGCCAGGCGTTGCATCTCCATGTCGATGGTTGTGTAAACAACCAGCCCTCCGCGCGTGACCCTTTCAGGATCGAGGCCAGGTAGCTGCCCCAGTTGGTGGCGCACCTCGGCGGTGAAGTGCGGAGCGAGCAGCGAGACATCGGGGCTGGCCAGGTCAGAGACGACCAGCGGGCGGGAGTTGAACGCCTCGTCGGCCTCGGCGGGGTCGATAAAGCCGTGCAGGACCATCAGGTCGAGCACCTGGCGCTGGCGGGCCTTGGCTGCCGCGAAGTTGGTGTAGGGATCATATGTCGCGGGCGACTGGGGCAGCCCCGCCAGGAAGGCGGCCTCCCCAACCGTCAGTTCGCTGGCGTGCTTGTCGAAGTACACATTGGCCGCCTCCTCGACGCCATAGGCTAAGTTCCCATAGTAAATCTCGTTGAGGTACAGTTCCAGGATGTCATCCTTGGTGTACTTCTGGGTCATCACCCAGGCCAGGGCGGCCTCTTTGAGCTTGCGGCGGAGGGTCTGCTCGGTGCGTTCCTCGTAGTCAAACACGATCTGGCGCACAAGTTGCTGGGTTATTGTGCTGCCCCCGGATACGATCTCGCCTTCTTGGTACCACTGCCAAGCTGCCCGCAGGATGGATGGCGGGTCAAAACCCGGGTTCTCGTAGAACGTGTTGTCTTCCGTGGCGATGGTTGCCCAGCGCAGGGCGAACGGGATGCGGTCAAGCGGTACTTCTGTGCGCCGCCCCTCGGTGAATACCTCATACAGCAGGGTTTCTCCCGTGCGGTCAAGTATCCGGGTGGTCTCGAAGTTCTCGACGCCCTCCATCGAGTCAAGCTTGGTGATATCCTCGCTTAGCTCGGCGGCCAGCGAGTTGTAGATGACGATCCCGGCGATCAGCCCAGCCCCGAACAGTGCTGCCCCGATCATGGTCCCCATGATCAAGATAGTTCTGAGGCACCCCCACAGCCGGAATCTCCCCCGCCTGCGGCGGCGCTGGCGGGGCGAGTCGAGAGGCTGAGGGGCAGGAGACAGGCCCGCCAGGGGCCGCACCAGCCGGGTGCGCGGCTCGCCAGGTTCCTGACTGGCATGGTGCTCCTGGGTTTGTTCCTCACTCATGGCCTCATTCTTCCCTATCGGTGTTCTCCGGTTTTCCCGACACACTGGCAGGCAAGTTATGTGAGCCGCCAGCCGTCGCCCGGAAAACTCTTGAGGAGAACCGTACGGCAGGCTGCGCGGTCCTCCATTGACAGGTGGCCGTGATTGTATCACGCCGCCACCCTGCGCGACACTGGTCATGTGTTTTGCCCAGCGGTGTCTCCTGGGGGTGAAATACAGCGGATATGGTTGGTCGGTAAAATCCGCGTTAGCAACACAGCGCCAAACCGGCCGATAGATGTTTAGCCCGCCTGTTTGTGGTACACTCCTGATATGCTAGATGCGGCTTTGTGTTATTGCCAAAATCAAAGGTGTACTGGTGGACAATCAGAGCAACAATTCGCCTATCAACTGGACGAGGGGGCTGCTGATCGTTGGCCTGATCATCGCGGCGGTCATCTTCTTCCAGTTCCTTGGTAACCAGCTGTTCGCGGGAAGCGAGCGCATCAGTCTGCCCGATCTGGCCGACAAGGTTCAGGCGGGCGAGGTCGTCACGATCAGCGTTCGGGGTGACGATATCACGGCTGAGCTGCGGGATGGATCGGTCGCGCGCACACGCAAGGAGCCGGGCACCAGCCTGTACGAGACGCTCGATCTGCTGGGTGTCTCAACTGATGCGCTCAACGGCGTAGATGTGATTAACAGCGGGCCTAGTTTTGCCGGATCGTTGGGTGGCACGCTGTTCACCCTCCTGCCGCTGCTCATCATTGGCTGGTTCGCATTCTCAATGATGCGCTCGATGCGTGGGAACCAAGACCAGGCGCTGAATTTTGGCCGCAGCCGGGCCAAAATGATCAACGTCGATCAGCCAGTGGTCACGTTCGATGACGTGGCCGGGATGGAAGAGTCGAAGCGCGAAGTTTCAGAGATTGTGCAGTTTCTCAAGGAGCCGGAGAGATTTATCCGGCTGGGCGCGCGCGTTCCCAAAGGCGTGCTTATGATCGGCCCGCCTGGCACGGGCAAGACACTGCTCGCGCGTGCCATTGCCGGGGAGGCCGGTGTGCCTTTCCTGAGTATTTCAGGCTCCGAGTTCGTCGAGATGTTTGTGGGCGTAGGGGCCAGCCGCGTGCGCGACCTGTTCGACAAGGCCAAGCAGGTTGCCCCTTGCATCGTGTTCGTTGACGAGATCGACGCCGTCGGGCGTATGCGGGGTACCGGTCTGGGCGGCGGTCACGATGAGCGTGAGCAGACCCTCAACCAGATTCTGGTCGAGATGGATGGCTTTGACAACGACACCAATATCATCGTGATCGCAGCCACCAACCGCGCTGACGTGCTCGACCCGGCGCTGATGCGTCCGGGGCGCTTTGACCGCAAGGTCTATATCTCCCGTCCCGATGTGAAGGGGCGTGAGGAAATCCTCGAAGTCCACACACGGGGCAAGCCCCTGCTACCAGATGTGGAGCTGACCACGATTGCCAAGCTAACCCCCGGCTTCTCCGGCGCGGACATTGAGAACCTGGTCAACGAGGCGGCTATCCTGGCCGCCCAGCGCGGCCTGCCTGGCATTGGAATGGCCGAGTTGCAGGATGCGATGGAGAAGATTATTGCCGGGCCTGAGCGCCGCTCGCGCGTAGTCAGCCCCGAGGAAAAGCAGGTAGTTGCCTACCATGAGGCCGGTCATGCGGTCGTAATGTATCACCTTCAGCATTCCGACCCGGTGCATAAGATCACGATAATCCCGCGTGGGCAGGCGGGCGGTTTTACCATGTCGCTCCCTGAGAGCATGGACAGCGGTCTGCTGGCTCAGGAGCAGCTTGAGGATATGATCGCTGGGCTGCTGGGCGGGCGTGCAGCCGAGGAGATCATCTTCCAGCGGGCCACAACGGGGGCCAGCAATGACCTTGAGCGGGCGACATCTATCGCCCGGGCAATGGTAACGCGCTATGGGATGAGTCCGGCACTGGGGCTGCGGGTCTACGGTGATGACAACGACATGGTCTTCCTGGGCCGTTCCCTGGCCGAGCAGCGGGACTACAGCGAGCAGACCGCCCACAGCATCGACAAAGAGGTCAAGCGCATCATCGATGAGGCATATCAGCGGGCAAAGGACATCCTGATCCAGAATCGCGATAAGATGATTACGCTGGCCGAGACACTGCTTGAGGTAGAGACGGTTGACCGCGAGACATTTGAGCGGCTGATGGTGGGCTTGGAACCGGCGGCTGTCTAGCCCGTGCTGGGGCCATGGCTGCGCAGCCTGATCTCAGAGCCGCGAGACGATCTCGCGGCTCTTTGCTCTCCGCGTGGGGGTATCCCCTTAATTCAACGTTGGCTCACCCTGCTCTTGGTCACTATAATGGCAGTGATGAAATAGCGGCATGGAGAAGAGGAGGCCCGAACTGAGCCAGCCACCAGACTCCGGAACTGCGACGGGCAGCCCAGCACGGCTTGGGCGCCTGCTGACCACCGGGAATCGCCTTCTGTGGGTTGCCACCGTTGTCTTGCTGGTTGTCCTCGCAGCGTGGCTCCAACTCACCCCGGACGGTCTGCTGGGCAAAGCCGACGCCGTTGGATATGCGGTGTGCCACCGCATCACCGCCCGCTCGTTCCTGTTCCCAAATGGACGGCAGATGCCGCTCTGCGCGCGCTGTTCAGGGACGTTCCTTGGTGTGCTGGTGGGGTTGTTCGGGCCGGGGCTGTTGTTTGGGCGTCGCCGTGCAGGGAGCTTCCCTCCGGTGGCTATCCTGGCTGTCATGCTGAGTATGAGTGGGCTGTGGGCGTTTGACGGCGCCAATTCGTTTGCGCATCTGTTCCCCGCGGAGCGCATTCCGCGCCTGTATGGGCCGACGAACTTTCTGCGCTTGGCAACGGGTATGTATCACGGCATCACGATGGGCAGCCTCATCCTCCCGGTTGTCAACGCCACGCTGTGGGCCGATGCGATAGAGGAGCCAGTTATTGCCCGCTGGAGACACCTGGCCGCCCTGTATGTGCTAGGTGCGGTCTTGACGGTGTTGGTGTTGAGCGGGCTGGGGATTTTCCTCTACCCGCTGGCTTTTCTAAGCGCCGCCGGGGTCATTGCGATCCTCACGGCAATCAGCGTGGTGATGGTGGCGGCTGTTCTGGGCCGTGAGGGCCTGGCCCGTACGCTCGCCGATGCCCTGCCTCTGATCGTCCTTGGGCTGGCCGTCACGCTGATTCTCATCGGGGGCATCGACGCTGCCCGCTATGCCCTGTTCGGTACGTGGGATGGCTTCGTCATCCCCGAGGCCTTTGGGTTTCACCAGAGATATTTTTAACCGGGGCTATTGACTCGGAGCAACCGACTATGGTAGACATTTTTGCTGCCTTCGGCCTCTCGGCCAGCGCCGGGCTGAATGCCTACATCCCCCTCTTGATCGTGGCAGTCTGCACCCGGCTCGGGCTGTTCACGCTCAACGAGCCTTTCGATGCGCTGTCAAGCTGGTGGGCCATCGGCGTCCTGATCGTGCTCACACTGATCGAGATCTTCGTCGATAAGGTCCCTGCCGTTGATACAGTCAACGACGTAGTCAACACGGTGATCCGGCCCGCTGCTGGAGCAGTCCTGTTCGCGGCCAGCGCCAACGTGATCTCGGACCTCAGCCCGGTGCTGGCTATTGTGCTTGGTCTGCTCATCGCCGGCGGCGTACATGCCGCCAAGGCTACCGCCCGCCCGGTGGTGACGGCCACAACCGGCGGTGCGGGCAATCCCATCATCAGCACCATCGAGGACATCATCTCGGCAGTCACGTCCCTGCTGGCGGTGCTGCTGCCCTGGCTGGTTCTTCTGGTGGCAGTCACCGGCGTCGTGATCTTCCTGTGGTGGCGCATCCGGCGTGCCGAGCGCCGGGCGAGAAATCCCTAGCCAGAGGCGAGCAGAAGAACCAACATGCCCCTTCCCGATCAAGATTCTCCATCTCGCAAGTGGTGGGCATTGCTGGGCATCGGTCTGGGCGTGCTCATGTCCACCCTGGATAGCAGCATCGTCAACATTTCGCTGCCCACCCTCGTCGAGGAACTCGACACTACTTTTGCCATGATCCAGTGGGTTGTCCTGAGCTACCTGCTGGTCATCACATCGCTGATGTTGAGCGTCGCCCGTCTGGGCGACATGTTCGGCAAGAAGCGCCTGTACATGCTCGGCCTGATGCTGTTCACCATCGGCTCGTTGCTGTGTGGACTGTCAGCGGGGGTGGGCTGGCTGATCGGCTTCCGTGCTTTGCAGGGCACCGGGGCCGTGATGATGACTTCGCTTGGCACGGCCATCGTCACGGAGGTTTTCCCTTCCTCGGAGCGCGGCAGGGCGCTGGGCATTATGGGCGGGATCGTGTCCGTCGGTATCGCGCTTGGTCCGACGGTCGGCGGGGTGCTGATCGGCCTGGTGGGCTGGCGGTCTGTGTTCCTGGTCAACGTGCCGATCGGGATCGCCACGACGCTGATTGTAATGCGGGTTATTCCCCTGCTGGAGCCGGGAGCAGCCGGGCAACGTTTTGACGCCGCCGGGGCGCTGATACTGTTCGTCACGATAGGCAGCTATGCGCTTGGCATGACGCTGGGACAGAGTATTGGCTTCTCCGATCCGCGCATCATTGGCCTCCTGATCCTGGCCGGCGTTGGCCTGGCGGTATTCCTGGCCGTCGAGTCGCGCGTCCGCCAGCCGATGATCGATCTGGCGATGTTCCGGAACGTGCTCTTTGGCGTCAACCTGCTGATGGGATTTCTGGTTTTTATCCTGATCGCGGGCCAGTTCATCCTGCCCTTCTTCCTGGAGCTTGTTCAGGGGTATCCGACCGAGCAGGTGGGGGTAATGATGGCTGTTTTCCCGGTCAGCATGGGGCTGGTTGCGCCTGTGTCCGGCGCGCTCTCGGATCGCTTCGGCTCGCGCGTCATCAGCCTAATCGGGCTGGTGATGATCGGCTGCGCCAGCCTGCTGATCAGCACGGCCCATGCTGATATGACCGTCCTGGGCTACATCCTGCGCCTGGCGCCGCTGGGGATCGGAGTGGGGATGTTCAACTCACCGAACAACAGCGCCATTATGGGGGCCGCTCCGCGCAACCGGCTGGGGGTGGCCTCGGGCCTGCTCGCGCTATCGCGGACGCTGGGCCAGACGACGGGCCTGCCCCTGGTTGGCGCAATCTTCTCAGGGCTGGTATCAGCCGCCGCCAGCCTGCCATCCGGCGCGGATATCACCGCCGCTCCACCGCAAGCCCTGGTTGCGGGGATACGGGGCACGTTCCACATCACGGCGGTATTTATCCTGATTTCGACCGCCTTGGCTGCCTTTGCGCTGTGGTTTGACCGGCGGCGTGCCAGCGAACCGGCCGTCAGCCGCGAGCTACCGTAAAAGGCGCCTGCCTGGCTTCCACCTGCCTGCAGAGTTCGTCCAGCGCGTCCAGAACGGCTTGCCGCTCACGGTCGTCCAGCGCGAGTCGCTCGAATTCCTCCCGATCCAGCACAAGCATCTGCCCGTCTGGATGGACGAACAGGTCAAGCGCCAGATCATCAGCGCGGATTGCAGCCGTGTTGAACTCTGCCGGGCGTGAGAAGTTGCAGTACCAGCCCTTCAGGCGACCGGAGTCCCGCTCGTGTACCTCAAAGATGTTGTACCAGCGGTCGCTGTAGAAATACTCGACGAACCGGTCGCCGCGCCTGAAGGTCACGTAGCCGAGATCCATGTCATCCCGGTCGAAGGATGCCTCCAGGACAATGCGCGTTGCGCTGCGCTCCAGGATGACGCCCTCGTAGCGCCAGACTTCCTGGCCAGTATGGTCATTCTTGATGACAGTGACGGTTGGTGGGTTGCTCGCTCCATTCATTGCCTTGTCCGGTGGTAGGCTGGGGGGAAAGGGTCACACAGGTATGTTCCCGATATGAGATCAGGGCGTTGGAGGGTGGGTAAAGTCAACCGGCGGGGTGGCCGTGAGTCCGGCTCAGGTTTCCACCCCCAGCGCACTCAGCAACTCGGTTGCCTGCTGACCGAACTCCGGTTGGGCGATCATGCGCTGGCGGCGCGGGCGCGGCAGCGCCACGTCCATTACCTTGATGAGCCGACCGGGCCGGGCGCTGAGCACGAACACCCGGTCAGCCAGGTACAGCGCCTCATCTACGTCGTGAGTGATGAACAGGACGGTCTGCCGCAAATTATTCCACAGGCCGAGCAGCCAGTTCTGGAGTTCGCGCCGCGTCAGCGCATCAAGCGCGCCAAAAGGCTCGTCGAGCAGCAGCACATCACGCTCGGCCAGGATGGTGCGAAGCAGCGCAGCACGCTGACGCATCCCCCCCGACAGAGCACTCGGATATGAGTTCTCGAACCCTTCCAGCCCGAACAGGGGGAGCATCTCTCGTGCCCGCCGCCGGGCCTCCTCACGGGGGACGCCCCTCACTTCAAGCGGCACAATCACGTTGTTGATCACCGAGCGCCAGGGAAGCAGCAGATCGCGCTGTGGCATGTAACCGACTTTGCCCACCCGGTCATGGCAGACGTGACCGTCCAGGCAGACCTCGCCCGTGTCCGGTTCGAGCAGTCCCACGATTAGGTTAAAAAGCGTGCTCTTCCCACTCCCCGAGGGGCCGATAATGGTGACGAACTCACCGGGCATCACCCGGAGCGTGATGTCCTCCAGGGCCTTGACCACGTGTCCGTTGGTATGGAAGGACTTACTGACATGGCGTAGCTCAACTTTGGGAATGGGCATGGGGAGCGGCCCTCATCTATTGGGTACGAGGGGGCACAGCCAGACACGCCCGGACCTGTGCCCCCCTTTCGGTCGATATGGAAACACGTCAGGCTAAGGCAGAAACTCGTTGGTGAAGGCCGCTTGAGCATCGATGGGCTGCTCGATGATGCCGTTCCCGGCCATCCAGTTAGAGTAGCCTTCCCACACGCTTAGCGCCTGTTCACCCCAGCGTGGCGCGTCAGCTTGGTAGCGCGGGGAAAGCCACTCCTGACTGGCCCGGACCAGTTCCTCGTCTAGCTCTGGTACGGCCTGAAGCAGCACCGCTGCTGCATCCTCAGGGTTCTCGATGGCAAAGGTGTACCCGCGCGAGATAGCCTCACCGAATGCCCTAACGACTTCCGGCCGCTCCTCGATAGTCTGCCGGTTGGTGATAAAGACCGGCGTATAGTAGTCGGGGATGCAGTCGAAGTGGTCACTCATCATGACGATGGTGAGGTCGATGTCTTGCTGCTGTGCCTGGATGCCTTGCCAAGCGTAAAAGATCCACGCTAGGTCAACTTCCCTTTGGTCCAGCAGAGCCAGCGGGTCGGAGAAGCCGATGTTGACGATCTCCAGCTTCTCAAAGTCCCCGCCAGCGCAGTCCATCAGCCCGCGCAGGGTCGGCTCCTCAAAGGGGCTGCCAAAGGCCCCGTAGCGCAGCCCCTCCCAATCCGCCGGGCTTTCAACGCCCAGATCGGCAGGGGAGGCGAAGCCCGAAGTATTATGCTGGATGATGGCTGCGATAGATACGATAGAGGTGTTGCCCCCTGCATGGGCAAGGGTGATCTGCTCCTGGAAGCTCACACCAAAATCAGCGGCACCGCTGCTGACTGCCTGTTCGGCGAAGACCTCGCCGGGCTGGACGATCTCCACATTGAGGCCAGCTTCCTTGAAGTAGCCCTGCTCCTGCGCTACAAAGATGCCGGTGTGGTTCGTGTTGGGCACCCAGTCCAGCATCAGGGTAACGTCGATCATTTCACCCTCGCCAGCCAGTGGAGTCTCTGCAGGGGGTGTCCCTGTTGCGGACACCGCACACGCGGCGAGAGTCGCCGCCAAGATAGCGATCAGAGCAACGGCTGGCACCTTCTGTATCTTGCTCCTAAACATAGCCTATCTCCTCACCCTCCGCTCTTCGTGCCTGCGGAATCTGAACGGCTGGCCCTCTCGAGGCGCTGATCACAATAAACGAGCCTTCGCCGTAGCCCTCTTGCACCTCAAAAGGGTCTTGCTCATCGACTGAATGGGCGCGATCTCGGCCAGCGAGAGCTTCTACCGGGCCAAGCAGCGTTTGAACCATCCGGGTGGTGCCGAACCCGGCCCGCCTGATAGCCCCGATAAGCTCGTCAGCGGAATGGAGGGTCGCCCACCGGAAGAACTTGTCGCTCTCTTTGGCCGCCTCATAAACACGCCCAAGCGGGCTGCTGCGGTCGATGGTCGCGACGATGAGCTGCCCGCCCTGCTTCAGCACGCGCTTGGCTTCGAGCAGCACCTCCTCCAGATCAGCAACGAATGGATCGACAGTGACCATCAGCGCGTAGTCAAACACCCCGCTGGCGAAGGGGAGCCTTTCCCCACGCGCCTGCTGGACGTCAACTCCCCGCGACCGGGCGATCTCCAGCATATTCCGAGACGGGTCGATGCCTGTCCTGACGCCAAGGGGAGCAGCGAACCGCCCCGTTCCGACGCCTACCTCAAGCCCGCGCCCTCCTTGGGGTATGAAGCGCCGCACAGCCTCCAGTTCCGCGTGGTAGACTTGCTCGTTCTCGTCATACCAGCGGTCGTACTCTTCGGCATGGTCGTTGAACGTGCGCACAGCGTCCATTCTGGATAACCCCTGTCTCCCCACCCCAACCGTTCACACCAAGCGAATGGGCCGCCTCATGCCCGGTTACGGATGACACACGCAGCTAACCGTCTAGAAAATGCCGACCTCCTCCCACTGCTGCACACGCTGCTCGGAGTAGTACCAGGGCAGCACGGCCCGCTCAATCAGGTAGACGAGCACGAACAGCCCGATGCTCAGCAGCGTCGTGATCAGCATAGCGACAAAAACTTGGTCGGTTTGCAGCGCGTTCTTGGAACGCAGGAGGTAGAGGCCCAGCCCCGCCGATCCCCCCACCCATTCCCCAATGGTTGCGCCGACCACACTGTAGGTCACGGCGATGCGAAGCCCGGAGAAGAACGACGGCAGCGCTGCGGGCAGGCGCACCATACGCCATATCTGGCCGCGCCTGGCTCCCATCGAGCGCAGAAGCGCAATGAGGTCCGGATCGGCTGAGGCAAGCCCGTCGGCAGTGCTCACTGCCAGCGGGAAGAAGCAGACCAGCACGACAATGATGATCTTTGGCAGCAGCCCAAACCCGAACCAGATGATCAACAGGGGCGCAATGGCCAGAATCTGCACCGTTTGTGAGGCTACAAGGATCGGGTACAAGGCCCGCTGCCAGAAAGAAGATAGGTCCATGAGCGCCGCAATGGCGACGCCCAGCACCAGGGCAATGGCCAGCCCGATGGCGGTCTCAAGCATCGTCGTGCCGATTGCGCTGATCAGCCGGGCCTGCGTCTCCAGGCCGGCCCGGATAACCTGCGCCGGTGACGGCAGGATGAATGCCGAAAGGCCGGTACCGACGGCAAGGAAGTGCCACAGCAAGAGCAGAGAGGCGATCAGTAGCGCAGGCGGATATACGTTGCGAATCCAGCGCGGCGGCCTCCTGGACGCGGCCCTCAACTCAGCATCGCCTTGTGGAGAAGTGTCGTGTTCACCCATTGTGCCGCCGATATTTGCCCACTTTCTCTTCGATGGTTGTCCCGCAGGTCTGGTCGCCGATTTTGATGATCGTCATCACCTTCTCGGCTCCTGCCTCCAGGCAGGCGAGATGGGCGGCCTTGGCAACTTCAAGCAGGTCATCGAGCGGGCCTTCCATGACCGTCTCCATCGGCCCCACCTCGTATTTGACGCCGCTCCGGGCGATCACCTCGATGGCACGGTCAACGACCGAGAACACGTTCTCCACCAGCGGCAGGACCTGCACCGCGACATTCACTGTCCGGTTCTTATCGAGCGCCACTCCACATCCTTTCTTCCACCGGTCACGGGTGCCCTGGCGTGTGTACGGCCAGCAGTAGGCCGGCGCGAAACCTCACACGGGCGGCTGGCCCAACTAGGACGTTGCTCACCCCGCGAGCGGGGCCGAAAATCAGCGCCTCACCGCGCAGCGGGTATTCAAGCCCTTCGGTGACGATGTCCACCGCATCACCCCCCAGCGGGATCAGGCTGACTGTGTCGCCTTTCTGGCCGTCGATCTCGCCTCCCGGCGGGCGGATCAGCCAGGCGGTCTGGTCGCCTGACCACAGCTCAACCCGCACTGCCTCCAGCCGGGGATGGGCCAGCACGAGGATATTGGCCAGTGTCATGTCCAACCGCCCACCGAGCGCCGCCAGCACGGCAATGTGCTCTACCCCCTGCCCGGCGGCGTACAACAGCGCCAGCTCCAGGTCTGACTCGTCCTTGCGCGGCGAGGACTCCTCAACGTGCCAGCGCGATGCTCCTGACCCGGCTCTCAGCGTTGCATCCAGCGAATCCAGGTCGCCCACCACTGCATCGATGTCCAGGCCGAGCGCTCCGGCGTGTTTGCTGCCGCCATCAGCCGCAATCACGAGCGCGTCCGTCCACGCCCTGAGGCGGGCGCGGATCAGCGCAGCATCCTCGATCTGCCCGTTTGCTAATACAATCGCCCTACGTCTCATGGCTTTGAGCAACAAAAGAACCACTCGCCAGGCGGGGAGTGGTTCTGCGTACCCTCTCATCACGCTCCCTACGCCGGCATTACCCGGATCAGGTATGAGGGTCGATGCAGGCACCGCGCCCGACCTTCGCGCGGCAGGTGCATCCTCTCAGCCTAGCTCGCCTAAGCTCCCCTGTTGTGGTTCCCTGCTCTATTAGGAAACCACTCATGCATATGTTAAGTCTTCTAGCCATAGTATAGCATATCCCCTGGCGTCGTTCCAATGGCTGCCCCTGGAAGTGTCTAACATCGAGTAGGTATGAAATCGATCAGGTGAGCGGGGTATCTGGGGCAGCGGCGCCGGTACAGTTGGCGCTGGTTCCAGCAGTAGACAAACAGCCTGGGAGCCAGGGACAGGGCCTGCAGAGAGGGGGGAAACAGCGAGAGCGACGGGCCAGACAGGCCAGGTAGTGGCGGAGTTCGGCGTTGTCGGCCTCGGTCGTTGCTGACCTGACGGGCTACCAGCTAGCTGACGACGCAGTGAATGGCTCGAGCCACCAGCGCTATGATGTAGGTTTTGTTTTTTGGCGCTCGACAAAGGTTACAGCTCGTCCAGCTCTCCGTATCCATCTGCTCCGGTAGCGGCGCGGCTGGCAGCCGGGCGGCATAGGCGCGCACCCAATTGACACACGGGCGCAAGTGCTTCGGGACACAGGGCGGCGGGTTTGAGTGTCCTCTTTCTTTCACCCCCCAAGATGGCGTATGTGACACGTGTCATTGAGGGATACGAGGGTAAACGTTCCTTCTTCCGCCTCAAATACGTTGATGGCGCAGGTGTCCTGTCTGATTCGCCAGAAGCGGTCGTTGCCGAGGCCGAGTATCCCCAGTAGGATGATGCGATTGATCACCGTATGGCCCACCAGCACAACCGTTTGCCCCGCGTGACGGGCGCTCAACTCGGCCACGGCTGCCATCGCACGGGCACGCAGGCTGTCCAGGGTCTCGCCCTCCGGGATGTGCGCCTGGTGAGGGGTCGCATACCAGGCAGCCAGCGCGTCGGGCCAGCGCACCCTTACCTCGTCGGGCGTTAAGCCCTGCCACAGGCCATAGTCGATGTCTGCCAGCCCGGGATGGACTTGAACCGGCAGATCGAAGTGAGTCGCAATCGCCTCCGCCGTCCTGACTGCCCGTGAGAGCGGGCTGGCGTATATTGCAACCGGTTGCCATTCAGCCGCCACGCGCTCACCGGTAGCCTTGGCCTGTGCCACTCCGGTCTCGTTCAGTGGAACGTCGGCCCGTCCCCGGAAGCGCTCCACGCGGTTCCACTCGGTCTGGCCGTGCCGTACCAGGATAATAGTCGTCATCGCCTGCCTTTCCAATTCCCCGCTTCCCCACTGCGACGCCGGGCAGCCCAGAGGCAACCATAAGACAAGCGGGCGGCCCAAAGGGGCGCGGCCCGCTTGTTAGCGGCTGCCTGTTGCGGCCCATCCGCTCACTATATCTCCTGACGACGGATGACGAGAAAGTAGCCCAGCGCCCCGATGCCGCCCAGGAGCACAATCACCCCTAGGGCAGCCCCCAGCGCAATCACCCAGGGGGGCAGCCCCCCTTCGCCCGGCCCTGCGCCCGCCCCTTCATCACCGCTCCGGTTGAGGGGCTGTGCCCCGAATTCGTGATTGAGGATCGAGCCTGGCTCCACGTTGATCGCCCATGTCTGGTCATTGGTAGCCTTGAAGTTATCCCCCGTCCAGGACACCACATATGCACCTGCGGCCAGCTCCGCGAAGCAGTAAGGCTCGCTGACGCCGTCGGTGGTGTATCGCCCGATCATCTCCGTCCCATCATTCAGGACGAACGTGATCCCGGCCAGCTTGGGTTCTTCCGCCTCGCGGATGCCGTTGCCATTCACATCATCGTAGCTCATCACGCAGATACTGCCCCCGCCGGCTTCCTCTTCCTCCATCTGCTGTTCAGGCACTTCTGCCACCGCTGTCGCCTCCGTCGGCTCAGGAGTGGGAGTCTCGGAAGGCTGCTCAGTTGCGGCCTCCGCTGCTGCGGCTTCCTCGGTGGCCTGAGGCGCCTCGGCGGCAGGGGTCGGAGCCGCGGCCTGGTTCCCAGGCCGGATGATCAGGTTCGAACCCAGGATGACGATGTCCGAGGTCAGGTTGTTAAGCTGCTTGATCTCGTCCACCGAGACGCCGTAAATAAAGGCGATCTGGCTCAGCGTATCACCGGGCTGGACGGTATGCACAACTCGGCCAGTGGCGTCCGGCGTCGCCGTCACCGAATTTTGTACCAGCGTGCCGGACGGTTGAGCGACCTGCGGCGTGGTCGGGGTTCCAGCGGAGCCGCCCACCAACACCAGGCTCGCGTCATCCCAGTAGACATCGTTGTGATCCATGCACCAGTCCGGTCTGCTGCGGGTGTAGACCGTGATCCGGTTCCCCGCCGCCCTGGCCTCGACCGTCAGGCTGGCATAACTGTCCATCGGCGTGATATCGCCCGACCACACAATCGATGCTGCCGAGGCATCTGTCCCCCCGTTCGGATCGATGCCGATGCGCATTTTGGTGAAACTGCTCGATGCCGTCTCACCCTCAGCACGTGAGGAGGCGCGCGCCCAGATGGTAAAGCGATATGTTGCGCCCGGCGTGACGTTGTCCACGACCTGGAAGAGTCCAGCATTATGGGCTGACCACTGGGTAAAGTAGTATGCCGCAGAGGAGCCGGAATGGACTACCGAGGAGGAAACCTGGAAGGTCGGCACGGTCAGGTCGTTACACATTTCACCCGTTGCAGCGCCCGCGCTTGTGATGGCCCACGTCTCCCAGCCCGACAGGCTGCCTTCAAAGCCGGGATTAGAGAGCAGGTTATCCTGTGTAGCCGGAACGGCGAGAACAGGGGCGGCAGGGATTGCTGCTCCTACCAGAAAAGCAACCAGAAGGGCGATCCGGGCAGTTTTGGTGGGTTTCATAGCACGTCCCCCTCGCGTGTTGTCTTAGCCTGGGGTTGTCGGCGTTTCTGTGAATGTCCCCTTGCAGGCGAGATTCTCCCTTGACCCAGGCGATAACGGCTGAATAATAACGCTTACAGGCAGGGCTGACAAAGGACAGCTTCTTGACGAAGCCGCTGCCAGCAACTATAAAAGCCTCATGTTGACGGCTTGAAATGGAAGACATGGAAACTCAGTTCTCCCTTTCGGCTGGTCCTGCCGGTGTGCTGCGCGTGCTCATGATTTCCAAGGCCTGCGTGGTGGGCACATACCAGCGCAAGCTGGAGGAGATCGCTGCCCATCCCGGCATCGCACTGACCGTTGTTGTGCCGCCTTTCTGGGTAGACGCGCGCGGTGTCCTGGAACTGGAGCGGGCCTATACGAACGGCTACCGCCTGCGCGTTGAACCCGTGCGCTTCAACGGCCGCTTTCATCTGCACCACTATCCTGGGCTGGCGCGGGTGATGGCAGAAACACAGCCGCATATTGTGCACGTGGACGAGGAGCCTTACAACCTGGCGACGTTTCAGGCGATCCGATTAGCCCGCCGCTTCAGGGCCAAATCCGTGTTTTTCTCGTGGCAGAACCTCCACCGCCACTACCCGCCCCCCTTTGCACAGATGGAGCGCTGGGTGCTCCGTCACGCTGACTTTGGGATCGTAGGCAACCGGGAAGCTGTAGACGTCTGGCGGCGGAAGGGGTATCGAGGCCCGCTGGCTGTCATCCCCCAGTTCGGCGTCGATCCGGCTGTATTTTCACCCGGCCAGACTGCGCCCCCGGAACGGCCCTTCACGATTGGCTACGCAGGCCGGTTTGTGCCGGAGAAGGGTGTTGACCTCCTGATCCGCGCGGTCGCCATGCTGCCGGGCCGGTGGCTGCTCCGCCTGCTGGGGGACGGGCCGCAGCGCGATGAGCTGCGGGAGATGGCAGGCGTCTACAACATCTCCGGCAGTGTGCGCTTTGAAGCGCCCCTTCCTTCGGTCGAGATGCCCGCCTTCTACCGGCAGCTTGATGTCCTTGTGCTGCCCTCCCGGACGCGAGCGAACTGGAAGGAACAGTTCGGGCGTGTGCTGATCGAGGCGATGGCGTGCGGTGTGCCGGTCATTGGGGCCAGCTCCGGCGCCATCCCCGAAGTGATGGGGGAGGCGGGTCTGCTTTTTGCTGAAGGGGACGTTGAGGCTCTGCGCCGCCACCTGCACACCCTGGCGGAGAACCCGGAGCTGCGCCAGGCCCTTTCACAGGCCGGGCGCAGGCGCGTTCTTAACCACTTCACCCAGCAGCGTGTGGCCGAACAGACCGTCAAAGTCTACCGTGCTATGACCGGAGAGACCTCAGGCTGAGGGACACCCCTCCGGGTGAGTTCTTACGAAGCTTTGATAGTCTGTTCGGCTAAATTATGAGACAATATAGTCAGACTGGCGTAGAGATAAATGTCCATTGTGATTGACTTCTGGCAGGCAAGCGCTTGCTTTTCATGCCTTTACACAGGCCCCAAGAGTCAGATAGGGAGGCCTGTGAGGGGTGAGAGGGACCCATGAACCGTTTTGATCGTTTTACCGAGCGGGCACAGGACGCAACCTCGCGCGCGCTCGAAATCTTGCAACGCTACGGCCATACTCAGATCGACACCGAGCATATCATGCTGGCATTGCTCGAACAGCCCGAAGGGGTCGTGGGGCAGATTCTCCAAAAGCTGGGTATTGATATTGAGCAGCTTGTGAAGCGCATCGACGAAGACCTGCGCAATTCACCGCGTGCGGCGGCCATCTACGGCGGCGGCACCGGGCAAGTGTTCATCACCCCCCGCGTGAACCGCGTGATCGAGGGCGCTCAGGAAGAGGCCAGCCGCCTGAATGATGAGTACATCTCGACGGAGCACATCTTCCTGGCGATTCTGGGCAACCGCAGCACGCCCTCTTCGCGGTTCCTGCGCGAGGCCGGAGTCACCCGCGAGCGGGTGATGGATGCCATCAGTGAGATTCGCGGCGGCCAGCGCGTCACCGATCCGCAGGCTGAGAGCCGCTACCGCACGCTGGAGCGGTACAGCCGCGACCTGACCCGTATGGCTGCCGAGGGCAAGCTTGACCCCGTGATCGGGCGTGATGACGAAATCCTGCGCGTCATCCAGATCCTTAGCCGCCGTACCAAGAACAACCCGGTGCTGATCGGTGAGGCAGGCGTTGGCAAGACGGCCATCGTCGAAGGCCTAGCGCAGAAGATCGTCAGCAACGATGTGCCCGAAATCCTGATGGGCAAGCGCGTGGTCGAGCTTGACCTTGCTGCTATGGTGGCCGGCTCGCGCTTCCGGGGCGAGTTCGAGGAACGCCTGAAGGCTGCCATCGAGGAAGTGCAACGGGCCCGGGGTGAGATCATCCTCTTCATCGATGAGATTCATCAGGTGGTTGGCGCAGGTGCAGCGCAGGGGGCGCTCGACGCCAGCAACATGCTGAAGCCCGCGCTGGCACGCGGTGAGCTTCAAACCATTGGTGCAACGACGCTGGACGAATATCGCCAGCACATCGAGAAGGACTCGGCGCTGGAGCGCCGCTTTGCCCCGGTCTTCGTCGAGGAACCCTCGATTGAGGAGACCATCGAGATGCTGCACGGCTTGAAGGGGCGCTACGAGGCACACCATGATGTGACCTTCTCTGATGACGCGCTGGTTGCCGCAGCGCGCCTCAGCCATCGCTACGTGACCGACCGCCACCTGCCGGATAAAGCCATCGACCTGATGGACGAGGCCGCTGCCAGCGTGCGCGTGGCGCTCTACTCGATGCCCGCCTACCTCAAGGAGATGAAGAACGAGATCGACCGGCTGATGGCCCAGGAGGAGCAGGCCGCTCTCGCCGGTGACTACCAGGCGGCAGCCCAATACAAGACGCAGCGCCTCCAGATCGAAGCCGAGTATGACCAGAAGTACAACGCCTGGCGTCGGGACAACACGCTGGATGAGGTTGTTGACGAGCACGACATCGCCGAGGTAGTGGCCAAGTGGACGGGCATCCCGGTCAGCCAGATGATGGAGACCGAAGCCGAGAAGCTGCTGCGTATGGAGGATGAGCTGCACAAGCGGATCGTCGGGCAGGACGAGGCCATCGCTGCCGTTTCAGATGCCATCCGGCGTGCCCGCTCTGGCCTGAAAGACCCCAGGCGGCCCATCGGCTCGTTTATCTTCCTGGGGTCGTCGGGCGTCGGCAAGACCGAGCTGGCGAAGGCGCTGGCCGAGTTCCTGTTCGACGATGAGGACGCGCTGCTCCGCATCGACATGAGCGAGTATCGCGAACAGCACACTACAGCGCGGCTCTTCGGCGCGCCGCCTGGTTATGTGGGGTATGAGGAGGGCGGCCAGCTTACGGAGGCTGTCCGCCGCCGCCCATACCGGGTCATCCTGTTCGACGAGATCGAAAAGGCGCACCCGGACGTGTGGAATGCGCTGCTGCAAATCCTGGATGATGGTCGGCTGACCGACGGCCAGGGGCGCACCGTAGACTTCCGCAACACGGTGATCATCATGACCAGCAACCTGGGCACCGAATTCGCCCGTCGAGGCGGCACGCTTGGCTTTGTGCCCAGTGCAGATAGGATGGCAGCGACCGATCACGAGAAGATCGAGAAAGCGCTCAAGGAGACCTTCCGGCCTGAGTTCCTGAACCGCATTGACGAGGTCATCATCTTCTCCCCGCTGACGATTGAGCAGGTCGAGCAGATCGTGGATCTCCAGATGGCGGAGATCGCCCAGCGGTTGGAGGAGCAGGGCCTGACCGTCGAACTGACCGACGCTGCTCGCCGGTGGCTGGCGCGGCAGGGGTACGATCCCGCTTTCGGCGCACGCCCGCTGCGGCGTGCATTGCAGAAGTACGTGGAAAGCCCGCTGTCCATCCAACTGCTGCGGGGCGATTTCCCGGATGGCTCGCGTGTCGTGGTGGACGCGACCGAGGAGCAGGGCATTGTCTTCCGGACGCAGGGCATCCGCGCCGACCTTGACATCGATCAGCATGTGAAAGCTGAGTGATGCACACGGCGCCCAGCGCTGTGGAACCCGGTGCGCGTGGCGCGCGTGGGATAGCACGACATCGCGGGTTTTGCCACTGATGGTGCCTGGCCCGCCCCTTCTGGGGCGGGCCTTCTTGCATATTGTTGTGCCAACGGCGGAGGTGTGTTCCAGTTGACATAACCCCCGATTTGAATTAGGCTTCAGGCGTAGGATGGCACCCTGGCAGGAGCAAGCTCATGGACGATGATCTCCGGTCGCTGCGTGACATGGATCCCGACGATGAGGAGGACCTGTTTGGCGGGTTCTCCGATGAGTCGTTAGAGGAGATTGAAGACCCGTTCGCTAGCCTCGATGAACTGGGGGATTCCGACCCCTTTGCGAACCTGAAGGCCCCTCAAGATGAGGACCTCTTTGGAGCGGCGGAGACGGCTGTAATCGAAGAGACGCGCCCTCTACAGCCGCCCGAAACAGCGCCGAGGGAACTCCCGCAAGAGGGGGACGAGACCCCGGACTGGCTGCGTGAGCTGGGTGTTGGCACCGAGGAAGCAGAATTTGCGGCGGCATCAGCAGAGGAAGAACGCGCCGGGGGGAGTCCGGCAGCCCCGCCGCAGAAGGCTGCCCGGCCCCACAGGGGCGCCTTCGGCATGACAGCCCAGCAGCGGATGGTGCTGGCTATTTTCCTCTTTCTGGACGTTCTGGTGCTGAGCTTCCTGATCCTGCTCGTGATCGGGGCAATCCAGATCTGAAATCCCATCTGGAAAACCTGAACACTGTGCCGGGCCGGGGCAAGCACAACGCTTGCCCCGGCGATTTATACCATCGGAGTGAAAGGGTGGCTCAATCGGCAGGGAGCAGCGTCAGGTGCTCGCGCGCTTGACGCTCCACATCAGCCCGATCCCACAAGGTGGGGTGATAGTCGATCAGACGCCAGGGGTCAATGAAGTCGGCGTAGTGGCGGTGAAAGGGGTGCCCGCTCTGGCCGGTGGTGTGCATCATCAGCGAGCGGGAGAGGTCGCTCAGGTCGATGATCTGGCGCATCGAGGGCACGGTCTCCACATTAAATGGATCGTTGGTTGACCAGCTTGTGTTGTTCACCTGATCAGCGCCCCCGCTTGCGGCCACCGGCCCCCGGTTGAAGAGGGCTTCGATAGGGGCGATGCCCGACTGACCGAAGGTCTGATTGGCAAAGGTGGCCGTGTGAACGTCGCCCCAGCGCCAGCGGGCCGGGTCGCTGCCCAGCGCCTCGACGGCAGCGGCATAGCCCTGCTCAAAGGCGCGGGTAAGGATGTCATCGCGCGTCTCGGTCACACCGGGTGTCGTCCGGTCATCCCACCAGGCGTTGCGGGGGTCATCCAGAAGGTGATAAATCGCGTCCTGCGTGCGTGAGTCACCGTCCGGCCACATGTCCTCGGGCAGCTCATCGTGGAAGGTTTCCGCAACAAGGGCAACCCAGAAGAAGCCGTACAGGGCAGCATCGGGGCTGTCCATGTGCATCTGGCCGTCCCAGGCCAGCAGACGGTCACGGGCGGCAGATAGGGAGGGATCATCCCACGTGAGGCCCTCCAGGTAGGGGATGATCTCCAGCGCGGAGAGGTTGAGGCCATCGGCCTGCATGGCCTGCATGTCAGCGATAGTCAGGCCATCCCCGCGGGATTCGATCATCGCGACGATGCGGCTAGCCCGGTAGCCATGATCGAACTCGGTGGCGATCAAGTAGGGATAGCTGTCGCTCACAACGGGATTGTTAGCCGTGACGATGTAGCCCTGTTCGGGGTTGAAGGCACGCGGCAACTCATCGTAGGGGATGTAGCCGGTCCATGCGCAGTCATCTGTCCAGCCGGGGACAGGCAGCGAGCCGTCGCCGCAGGCCCGGATGGGGATCAGGCCGGGCGTCTGATAGCCGATATTACCGTCCACGTCGGCGTAGATGACGTTCTGCGAGGGGGCATCGAAATAGCGCAGCGCCTCACGAAATTCCTCGAAGTTGCGGGCGCGGTCCAGCATGAGGACGGCGGCAAAAGTCGTGTTGGGCTGGAGGGCTGTCCAGCGCAGGGCCAGGGCGTTCAGCGTCAGGCGCTCCGGCAGGTTCTGGGGAGTAGCGTCCAGATTGAAGCTGCTGGCGCTCTGGAGCCAGTCGAGGTCAGTGATGATCGGGCCGTGACGGGTGCTGCGCACCCGCAGCACGACCGGCTCATCACGCCCGTTGACCTCGATGGTCTCGTAGACGATGTCCATATCCACCCACTGGCCATTAACCTCGTACTGATCGGGATTCGCGGGGTTGATGCGCTCGATATAGAGGTCCTGAACGTCGGGGCCGACATTGGTGAATCCCCAGGCAATACGGTCGTTGTGGCCGATGATCACGCCGGGCGCCCCGGCGAAGGAATAGCCCCGGACATCGTAGGGGCAGGCCTCGCTTTTCTCAACGCAATGAAGGCCGACCTCATACCAGATGGAGGGCATCTGAATGCCGAGGTGAGGGTCGTTGGCGAGCAGGGGCATACCGGTTGCGGTGCGTTCGCCTGAGAGAACCCAGCTGTTGGAGCCGATGCCAGCTCCGCTGCCGAGGGCCAGGCCCCGACGCCCATCAAACCCGCCAATGAGATCGGTGTTCAGGTCGGCCAGGTAAGCGGGCCATCCGCTGGAGGCCGCGCCGTATGCCGGGGGACGCGCGCTTAGATAGTCCAGCTCGGCGTCGGGGACAATGACGGGAAAATCGGAGCGGTAGGGGGGCACGAAGTCCCGGGCCTGTTCCAACCCAACGGTGCGGATCAGGTCCACAGCGTACAGCTCATCATTCATGTTGCCGCCGAGGTCTTGAGACATGATCTTGGCCCAGGTGAGCGTGTTGACTGGCGTCCAAGGCTCGATCTGCACTTCGACCCCCTGGAGTTGAAGGAGCGCGAACTCCAGCGCCAAGCGGGCCGGGGGACGGTTCAGGATATAAGCGTTGACGCCGTCAGCGTAGGCTTCCAGCGCCTGGCGCATGTCCGGATCAGCCTGTTCAAACTCCTGGACGGCCAGGCGCGCAAAGCCAACCGTGCGCAGATACATGTCGGTGCCCAACGTGGCCTCACCGAAATATTCCGACAGCCGCCCGGCACCGATGCGGCGCCAGAACTCCATCTGCCAGAAGCGATCCTGAGCGTGGACGTATCCCTGGGCAAAGAAGAGGTCTCTGGTTGTCTGGGCGTAGATGTGAGGCACGCCGTAGGGGTCACGGTAGATCTCGACAGGGGCGGAAAGCCCCCTCAATGTGACAGAGCCGCGCGTCTGGGGAAAAGACCGGCGGGTGATTGCCAGCCAGGCCGCGCCCAGCACGAGCACCAGCGCGACGAGAACGCCAAGGATAATTAATCCCTTCTTCAGGCCCTTGCTCATGTGTTTCACCTCGCGTGTACAGGGTGGTGCTGCCAGCGTTTCTTATTGTAGACGAAAACGGGCAGCACGAGAATCAGTGAGGGTTGGCTCATTTCAGAGATGCACCACCTCCAATGTGAGAGGGGGTGCATTTCAGCTTTGGAGGATCAAGGCCATTATCACGCGGAGCCTCAAGTCCTCCCCGATTGAAATGCACCCGAACTGTCAGCTCCTGTTCCCTGTGAAGCCTCCCCCTGGTATACTTGAAGCCAAGGGGAGGGCCTGCTTGTGTGGCCCGTGCGTTTCTGCCCGGTAGATTATTCTTGCCTGGATATGTGAATTTTCTCACTTGATCAATCCGTTCAGGCCTTGCGCCCATCCCGGCTACGACGGTGGCTCGCCGGTTGGGGTGGCGTGTGGCAGGAAAGGAAGGGCATACTCAGCCCGGCAGGAGGTGCCGGTCGGCGAAGGAGGTTGGCATGGATACATTAGTCCTCTCGCGGATTCAGTTCGCGATCACGACAGTCTACCATTTCTTTTTTGTCCCCTTGACTCTGGGCCTCTCGATTCTGCTAGCCATTATGGAGACAATCTACGTCCGTACTGGCGATGAGGTCTGGAAGAGGGCGGTCAAATTCTGGGGCAAGCTCTTCCTGATCAACTTTGCGATGGGCGTCGTAACGGGTATCGTGCTGGAGTTCCAGTTTGGCATGAACTGGGCAGGGTACTCGCGCTTTGTGGGTGACATCTTTGGTGTTCCCCTTGCTATTGAGGCGCTGCTTGCCTTCTTCCTCGAGTCCACATTCCTAGGGGTGTGGGTTTTCGGGTGGGAGCGGCTGTCCAAGGGGCTTCACGCCGCCGCAATCTGGCTGGTGGCGATTGGCTCGAACATCTCCGCGCTGTGGATCCTCGTTGCGAACTCGTTTATGCAGGAGCCGGTTGGGTTCATGATCACCCAGGATCGCGCCGAACTAGTCGACTTTGGCGCGCTGCTTGCCAACCCGAACCTGTGGGTGCAGTTTCCCCACGTTCTCTTTGCCGGGCTGGTCACGGCTGGCTTCTTCATGCTGGCCATCACCGCCTACCACTTCCTGAAAGACGGCGAGCCGAAAGAGGTGTTCCACCGCTCATTCCAGGTGGCAACTATTGCGGCTGTGATAGGTATTTTCGTCATCCTGAATGGACATGCCCAGGCGCAGCACATGGTCAAGGTCCAGCCCATGAAGATGGCCGCCGCTGAGGCGCTCTGGGAGTCAGAGGACCCGGCCTCGCTTTCGCTCTTAACAATCGGCAACGAGCCTCAGCGCCGCGATGTCTTCGCCATCCGGATCCCGGCCCTGCTGAGCTTCCTGGCCTACAATCGCTTCAGCGGTGAGGTGCGCGGCATCAAAGAGCTTCAGATGCAGTACGAGGCGGTGTATGGCCCCGGAAATTATGTCCCGCCGGTTGCCCTGAGCTACTGGACCTTCCGCCTGATGGTCGGGGCTGGGCTTCTGATGGCGGGGATAGCCCTCTACGCCCTCTATCTGCTGATGCGGGAGAAGCTGGCCGGTAACAGGCGGTTCTTCCGGTTGCTCACCTGGGCGCTTATGCTGCCCTACCTGGCGAACACCACTGGCTGGCTCCTGACCGAACTTGGGCGCCAGCCGTGGATTGTGCAGGGGCTGCAAAAGACGGAAGACGCCGTTTCACCGAATGTGTCACCGGGGTCGGTGTTGTTCTCGCTGATCGCCTTCACTCTGATCTATGGGGCGCTGATGGTAGCCGATGTTTACCTGCTGATGAAATACGGAAAAGCGGGGCCGGTGGACGAAGCATCCGAAGATGCGCTACACACGGCTGCTGCCTGAAGGGGAAGGGAGGAAACCAATATGGACCTCAACACGGTCTGGTTCATTCTGATCGGCGTGCTGTTTATCGGTTTTTTCTTCCTGGAGGGCTTCGACTACGGTGTTGGCATCCTGCTGCCGTTCCTGGGTAGGGACGATACGGACCGCCGCATCATTATCAATACCATCGGCCCCTTCTGGGATGGCAACGAGGTATGGCTGATCACCGCCGGGGGGGCAATGTTTGCCGCCTTCCCGCACTGGTACGCCACCATGTTCAGCGGGTTCTACCTGGCGTTGGTGGTCATGCTGCTGGCGCTCATCGTGCGCGGCGTGGCCTTTGAGTTCCGCAGCAAGAGCGAAGACTCCCGCTGGCGCAGCCTCTGGGACTGGATGATCTTTGTTGGGAGCTGCGTGCCGGCGCTGCTGTGGGGTATTGCGCTGGCCAACTTGATCAAGGGTGTGCCCATAGACGCTACGATGACCTATGTGGGCACCTTCTGGACACTGCTTAACCCTTACGCCCTGCTCGGCGGGCTGACGGCGCTGACCGGCTTCACGTTGCACGGGGCGCTCTTCCTGAGCCTGCGCACCGAGGGCGAGCTGAAGGAACGCGCTATTGCAGCCGCTCGCCGTATCTGGTTGCCCAACACAGTGTTGCTGTTTGTGACTGTGGGGGTGGGCTACTTCGTGACCGACATGTTCGCCCGCCTGGGGGTGAATCCCGGCGTCGTGCCGCTGAGCGCAGGTGTGGCGATGCTGTTGGCTGGGTGGTTCGTCAGCCGAAGGCGCGAGGGGTGGGCGTTTACCATGACGGGGCTGACCATCGCCCTCACGGCAATTACGGTCTTTATGGGCCTTTACCCGCGCGTGATGGTCTCCAGCCTCAACGACGCCTGGAGCCTGACCATCTACAACGCCTCGTCGAGTACTTATACGCTGCGCACCATGAGCATCGTCGCCCTCATCTTTGTGCCGATTGTGCTACTCTACCAGGGCTGGACTTACTGGGTCTTCCGTGAGCGGTTGAGCCGCGAGCGCCCGCTGAAATACTGATTCGTGACCGTCTGCTGCCGGACTTATGGCTCTTCCGGCCATGAACCTTGACCATCGGCTGGTCGCTGAGGCACGCCCGGCTCGCCTGAGCCTTGCTTTGGCGGTTGGCTGCGGCCTGCTGGGTGGGGCCTTAATGGTTGGGCAGGCCCGCGTCCTCAGTCTTACTATCGGCCACGTCTTCCTGGGCGGTCAGACGCTGGCCGAGGTGCGGGCCTATCTGACAGCGCTCGGCGGGATTGCACTGATCCGGGCGCTCTTCCAGTGGGTGCAGCAGGTGGCGGCCAGCCAGGTTGCTCTCCGCGTCAAAGGCGACCTGCGCGACCGCCTCGTAGCTCACCTAGCAGCACTTGGCCCGGCTTACTCGCAGGGCGAGCGCAGCGGGGAGCTGTCGCACACCCTCAACCAGGGTGTGGACGCTCTGGACGCGTACTTCAGCCAGTACCTGCCTCAGCTCGCGTTGGCCGGGCTGGTGCCGCTCACCATTCTCGCCCTTGTCTTTCCGCTCGACCTGCTTTCCGGCGTGGTGCTGCTTGTGACCGCGCCGTTGATCCCGGTCTTTATGACCCTGATCGGCTACACCGCCGAGTCGCTCACCCGGCGGCAGTATACCGCTCTGAGCCGGATGAGCGCCCACTTCCTTGACACGCTTCAGGGCCTGACTACCCTCAAGCTGTTCAACCGCAGCCGGGAGCAGATCGAGACCATCGCCCGGATCACCGACCGCTACCGGCAGACAACCCTGGGTGTGCTTCGCGTGGCCTTCCTCTCCGCGTTCGCGCTGGAGATGGTGGGAACTATCGGCACAGCCATCGTAGCGGTCGAGATCGGCCTGCGGCTGCTCTATGGGCGTTTGCCCTTTGTCGATGCGCTATTTATCCTGCTCCTGGCGCCGGATTTCTACCTGCCCCTGCGGACGCTTGGGCTGCGGTTTCACTCAGGGATGGCAGGAACAGCGGCGGCGCAGCGCATCTTTGAGGTGCTGGAGATGCCTCTCCCGGCTCACCCCCCAGCCAGCCGATCCTTCTACCCGGTGCGCGACCCGATCCGCTTCGAAGATGTCTACTACGCCTATGAGGACGGCGAGCGCCCAGCGCTGAACGGCGTATCCCTCGAAATCGGCCCCTACCAGACCATTGCGCTGGTCGGGCCGAGCGGGGGGGGCAAGAGTACGGTTGCCAGCCTGCTGCTGCGCTTCATCGAGCCACAGCGAGGCACGATCACCGTCGGCGGGCTGCCGCTCCGCGAGATCCCCGCCGGGTTCTGGCGGGAACAGGTAGCCTGGGTACCCCAGCGACCGTACCTGTTCAACGGGAGTGTGGCCGAAAACATCGCCCTCGCCCGGCCCAATGCCGCCCGCGATGCAATCGTCCGGGCGGCACAGTTGGCCCAGGCCCACCTCTTCATCGAAGCGCTGCCCCGGGGCTACGATACCCCCATTGGCGAGCGCGGCGCACGCCTCAGCGGGGGGCAGGCGCAGCGCATTGCGTTGGCCCGCGCCTTTCTCAAGGATGCTCCCCTTGTCATCCTGGACGAACCTACGGCCAACCTCGACCCCGAGCATGAGTCCCTGATCCAGCAGGCAATGGAGCGCCTGCTGCAAGGCCGGACGGCGCTCGTCGTTGCCCACCGGCTGAACACGGTGATGCAGGCCGATCACATCTTCGTCCTGCTCGGCGGGCGGGTTGTCCAGTCGGGTACGCACCAGGCGCTAGCCCGCCAGCCAGGCATTTACCGGCGGCTGGTGGGCGCATACCAGACAACAGGATGATGTCTCTCAACACGCGGGCCGCACGGAGAGCACCACTGGTTCGCCTGCTTGCACTGGCAGTGCCGCTCAGGTGGTGGGTAGTCCTCTCTGTACTGCTGGGCACGGCGGCTATCGGCAGCAGCGTCGGCCTGATGACAACCTCCGCTTACATCATCGCCAGCGCCGCTTTGCAGCCTCCGCTGGCTGATCTCCAGGTGGCCATTGTCGGCGTGCGCTTCTTCGGCATTGCGCGCGGCGTTTTCCGCTACCTGGAGCGGCTGGTCTCGCACAACGTCACGTTTGGCCTGCTGGCCCGGCTGCGCGTGTGGTTCTATCGGGCCGCTGAGCCGCTTGCCCCAGCTCATCTCCAGCAGCACCGCAGCGGCGACCTGCTGAGCCGCTTCGTTGCAGATATCGAAACGCTGGAAAACTTCTACGTGCGCGTGATCGCTCCGCCGCTCGTTGCGGCGCTTATTTCGCTTGGCACGGCGCTCTTCGTGGCACACGTCGATCCGCATCTGGCCGTGATCCTGCTGTGTTTTCTGGCGCTGGCAGGTATCGGCCTGCCCACCCTCACGCAGGTGCTGAGCCGCACCCCTGGCCGGCAGATTGTGGTAGTGAGGGCTGCCCTGAACGCTGAACTGGTCGATGGCATCCAGGGATTGGCCGATCTGGTGGCCTTCGGACAGGCGGGACGGCATCGGGAGCGGGTACAGGCGCTCACACGGGAGCTATCCCACGTGCAGATGAGGCTGGCACGCGTCGAGAGCTTGCACAGTGCCCTCAGCGCCCTGCTGGCGAGCCTGGCAGTGCTGGCCGTTCTGACACGGGCGATTCCCCTGGTCTCACAGGGCGATCTGAGCGGCGTCCAGATGGCCGTGCTCGTTCTGGCGGTTCTCGCCAGCTTCGAGGCCGTGCTGCCCCTACCGTTGGCCGCGCAGAACCTGGAGAGTTGCCTAGAGGCGGGCCGTCGGCTCTTTGCCGTCGCCGATACCTCCCCGCCGGTACGCAATCCAGTTGTGCCCCTGCCGCTGCCAGAGGATCGCAGCCTCACCGTGCGCAGCCTCCGATTCTGCTACGAGCCAGGTACGCCACCTGCGCTGGACGATATCAGCTTTACGCTCGCACCCAGCTCTAAGCTGGCGATTGTCGGGCCAAGCGGGGCTGGCAAATCAACCCTGATAAACCTGCTGCTGCGCTTCTGGGAGTACGATCAGGGTGAGATTCTGCTCGGCGGATGCGACCTGCGTCGTATCGATCCCGACGATGTGCGCCGTGCCTTCAGCGTCGTAACGCAGCATACCCACCTGTTCAACGCAACCATCCGCGACAACCTGCTCGTGGCTCGCCCGGATGCTGATGAGGCGGCGCTGGTAAGGGCGGCTACGCTGGCGCAGCTTCACAGCTTCGTCGAGTCCTTGCCTCTCGGTTACGATACGTGGATTGGGGAAGAGGGGGTGCGCTTGAGTGGTGGCGAGCGGCAGCGGCTGGCGCTGGCCCGTGCTGTGCTGAAGGATGCCCCGATCTTCCTGCTCGACGAGCCAACCGCCAACCTCGACACGCTGACCGAGCACGCCGTGCTGCAGGCGATCCTTGCCGCAGCGGATGACCGCGCCGTGCTGCTCACCACGCACCGGCTGGTAGGCCTGGAAGCTATGGATGAGATCCTCGTGCTGCACAGGGGCCGAGTCGCTGAGCGGGGAAGCCACGCCGATCTGATCAGGCAGCCGGGCGGGCTGTACCGGCGTATGTGGGAGCTGCAAAACCAGGTTCTGGCCTTTGAAGACTTCGAGCGTGTGGGTTAGGGGCCGTATCTCTCGAGCAGCCACTCGATGGCAAAGCGGTAGCCCAGCCACCCCAGTCCGCTGATCTGCCCCACACATACCGGGGCCACAAGCGAGGTGTGCCGAAACGACTCGCGGGCATGGATGTTCGAAAGGTGCACTTCGATCGTTGGCAGACCGACCGCCGTGATAGCGTCCCGCAGCGCCACGCTGGTATGCGTATAGCCGCCCGGATTGATAACAATACCCTGCGCCCAGCCGCGCGCCTCGTGCAGCGCGTCGATCAGCGCCCCCTCGCTGTTTGTCTGGTAGATTTGCAGCGTAACTCCATGCTCCTCGGCAAACTGGTACAGCTTGGTGTTGATCTCGGTCAGCGTCAGGCTGCCATATACCTCCGGCTCGCGTGTGCCAAGCAGGTCAAGGTTAGGCCCGTGCAGGATCAGGATGTCCATGACTGCTCCCGGAGTTCGTTCAATACGGCCAATACGTCCTGACGGGGCACACCGTCCTGGATAACCGGACGGCCTATCCCTTCAAGCAGCACAAAGCGGGCCTTGCCGTCGCGCCATTTTTTATCATACTGCATGGCGTTCCAGAGGTGCTCTGGATGGTGGTCTGTGTAGCGGAGCGGCAGTCCCAACCGTTGAAGGATATGCTCTACCTCCGGGACCAGGGTTCCGGCACATAGGCCCAGCCTTGCCGAAAGCCGTACGGCTGCGGCCAGCCCGACGGCGACGGCGTGCCCATGCTTCCAGCGATAGCCACTGACCTGCTCCAGCGCGTGCCCCAAGGTATGCCCCAGGTTGAGGAAAGCGCGCACACCAGCCTCAAGCCGGTCCTCTTCCACGATTCTAATCTTAACCGCCGCTGCTCGCGCAATGATCTCTTCAAGGTTTGAAGGACGGCTGTTCAGCATCGACAACAGGGCAGGGTCCCCAATCAGCGCCGCTTTGATCACTTCGGCCAGGCCGCACTGCATCTCAATCTCAGGCAGCGTGTCCAGAGTAGAGGTATCGGCCAGCACGGCCAGCGGGTCGTAGAAGGCTCCAACGAGGTTCTTCCCCTGCGGCAGATCAACCCCCACCTTGCCCCCAATGCTGGCATCAACCATAGCCAGCAGCGTGGTGGGGACCTGCACCAGCCGCACGCCGCGCATGAAGGTCGCCGCTGCAAACCCGGCCATGTCGCCGATGACACCGCCTCCCAGGGCGATGACCAGCGTTGAGCGGTCGGCGCTGTGCTCAAGTAGCGCGTTGTAAATCGATTGGACGGTTGCCAGCGTCTTGTGCTGCTCCCCATCCGGCACGGTTATCAGGCTGCTGCCGGGGATGCGCGCCCGGAGTGCCTCACCGTAGAGGGGTGCGACCCGGTCATTGGTTACGATAGCGACACTCGTGAAGCCCCGCTCTGAGATAAACGCCGGCAGCCTGGACTCCAGCACCTCCGGGCCGATGATCACGGGATATTCGGCCCCCCCAGCACCCCTGACGCTCAACTCTGTTGCCACAGCCTGATAATCTCCTCCGCAACCTCTTCGGGGCTGCGACCGCTCGTGTCTATCGGGTGGGGCAGGCTGGCGTAGTGATCGGATCGCCGCGCAAACAGCCGCTCGACCGCCTCCCGGTCGCCAAACAGCGGTCGGGTTGGGTCGTTGCCTACCCGCCGCATGATCTCCTCCACATCGCATGTCAGGCAGACAACCATCGCCCGCGCCTCGAACGCGGCGCGGGTTTGCGCGTCGAGCAGCGCGCCCCCACCGACGGCGATCACCAGCCCCGGCTGCGCGGCCAGACGCTGGCAGATAGCCGCCTCACGCTGGCGGAAGCCTGCCTCGCCCTCCCCGGCGAAGATCGCCGCAATGCTCAGCCCGGCCTCCCTCTCGATCACGTCATCGGTGTCAACAAAGGCCATCCCCAGCCGCTGCGCCACGATCCGCCCGACGGTGCTCTTGCCCGTCCCCATGAAGCCCGCCAGCACGATGTTTCGCGGTTTTGTGCCCTCTTGAGGCTCGCTCATTCGAAGGGGTTCAGGGCACACAACTTAGCCCTTGTAGCCGAAGCGCCAGGGTCGGTTGTCCATCGGCAGGTCGTCCAGATGGCTCCGCCGCAGCGCCTCGAAGCGCGGGCGAATCTCTTCCAGGCTGTCGCCGCCGAGCTTCTCCAGCAGCGCATCGGCCAGCACAAAGGCAACCATTGCCTCACCGACGACCGCCGCGCGCGGCACGGCGCAGGTATCCGACCGCTCATAGACGGCCCCGGTCGGCTCCCCGGTGGCGAGATCAACCGTCGGCAGCGGGTTCAGAGTCGAGCTGAGTGGCTTCATCGCCGCCCGGATAACAACCGGCTGCCCGGTCGTGATCCCGCCCTCGAACCCTCCGGCGCGGTTGGACGGGCGAGTCAGGCTGCCTCTCTCGTCGCGCACAATCGGGTCGTGTACCTCGGTGCCAGGCCGGGCCGCGTTTTCAAACGCGGGGCCGATCTCAACCCCCTTGACAGCCTGGATGCTGCCCACCGCGCCCATCAGCCGTCCGTCAAGCTTGCGATCATAGTGAACATGGCTGCCCAGCCCCGGGGGCACGCCCAGCGCCACAACCTCAAACACCCCGCCCAGCGTATCCCTGGCTCGGATCGCCTCCCGGATGCGCTCTCGCATCGCATCCGAAGCGGCCCTGTCCGGGCAGCGTACCTCGCTCTCCTCAGCGGCCTCGAAGCGGCGGCGGTACTCGTCAGGAGGGGGATCCGCCGGAAGGAACGCCTTCACCCCGCCGATCATCGTGACGTAGCTCCCAACCTTGATCCCAAACTCAGCAAGCAGACGCTTGCACACTGCCCCGACGGCGACCCGCGCCGCTGTCTCGCGTGCGCTAGCCCGCTCCAGGCTCAGGCGCAGGTCGCGGTAGCCGTATTTGACCGTGCCTGTCAGGTCGGCATGGCCGGGGCGCGGCACAGTGAAGGGGGCGATGTCCTTCTCGCGCCAGTTGCGCCAGTCGCGGTTTTCGATGGTGAGCGCGATTGGCCCGCCGGTGGTCAGGCCGTCCATCACCCCGGCGGTGAGACGCACTCGGTCATGCTCGATCTGCATCCGGGCGCCGCGCCCGTAGCCCGTCTGGCGGCGGGCCAGGTCATCCAGCAGTGCATCTTCGGAGAGCAGCAGCCCGGCCACCATCCCCTCCAGGATGGCCGTAAGCTGCGGCCCGTGTGATTCGCCTGCGGTAAGGAATCTCAGCATCGCATACCCCGGTCAACCCACCACCCGGATGAGATGGTACTGCTTCTTGCCCTTGCGCAGCACGATCACCTGTCCGTCAATGGCTGCCGACAGGTCCACGGTTGCGCTGGCATCCCTGACCGGTTCGTTGTTCAGGTACAGGCCGCCGTTGTCGATCAGGTTGCGAATCTGCCCCTTGGAGCGTTCCAGCCCCGCCCGGTAAGCCAGCTCAACGACCGGCATCCCCTCGCCGGAAAGTTCATTTCTGGTGACGAGGCTCGACGGCACCTCGGCGAAAATGTCAAGCAGGTCGGCGGCGCTCAACCCTTCTAGGCCGCCGCCGAACAACACCTCGCTGGCTTGTCGGGCAGTGGCAAGCGCTTTCTCACCATGCACCATCCGGGTAACTTCCTCAGCCAGGCGGCGCTGGGCGGCCCGCTCATGGGGGGCCGTCCTGACCGCCTCCTCGAGGGCGGCGACTTCCTCCTGAGTGAGCAGCGTGAAGTACTTGAGATACCGGATGACATCCTCGTCGGCGGTGTTCAGCCAGAACTGGTAGAAGCGGTACGGAGATGTGCGGGCCGGGTCAAGCCAAATATTGCCCGCCTCGCTCTTCCCGAACTTCACGCCGCTAGTTGTGGTGACAAGCGGGACGGTTGCCCCGTGTGCCTCACCCCCGGCAACGCGCCGGATCAGCTCGATACCTGCCGTGATGTTCCCCCATTGGTCGCTACCGCCCATCTGGAACGTACAGCCGTATTTCTGGTAAAGCATCAGGAAGTCATATGCCTGAAGCAGCATGTAGCTGAACTCGGTGTAAGAGATACCCTCTTCGCTCTCCAAGCGCGTTCTGATCGAGTCCTTGGCCAGCATGTAGTTAACGGTGAAGTGCTTGCCCACATCCCGCAGAAAGTCGATCAGCGGGATGGTGCGCAGCCAATCCCCGTTGTCGATCATCAGCGCCGCGTTCTCAATCCCCTCGCACTGGAGGAAATGAGCCAGCTGCGCTTTGATGCCCCTCAGGTTGTGCTCCAGCTCCTCAACCGACAGGAGCTGCCGCTCTCTGGACTTGCCGCTTGGATCGCCGATCATGCCTGTCCCGCCCCCAACGAGTGCAATCGGGGTGTGCCCATGACGCTGCAAATGGACGAGCACCATGATCGGCAGCAGCGACCCAACGTGCAGGCTGTCGGCAGTTGGGTCAAACCCGATGTAGGCGACGACCTTCTCCTCCTTCAGTATCTTCTCCGCACCCTCCGAGATGTCATAGAGAAGCCCGCGCCAGCGTAGCTCCTCAACGAGATCGGTGGCGGTCTGTACAACCATTCTCTTTCCCCCTGCAAGTAGGCGGGTTTCCCCAGAGGCAACTCCCTCTGGCGAAACACATCCGGTCAGCTAATGCCCAGCGCCTGCCGGGCGGCCCTTTCCATCACATCGAGGGGGGGCGCGACCCCCGTCCACTGCTCAAAGCTCAACGCCCCCTGCCGGACGAGCATCCCAAGCCCCCCAATGGCCGGCGCACCTGCTTCGCGTGCCTGGGCCATCAACCTCGTGACGGGAGGATTGTAGATCAGGTCGTAGACGGCTGCACCCTTCGGGAACGGTACGCCTTCCGGCCAGGGCGAGGCCTCCACATGCGGAGCCATCCCTATGGGCGTGCAGTTGACGACCAGCCCGGCCTCTGCCACCCGGCTCAGGGCCTCATAGCCAATCGTGTCCGGCTGGCCGGTTGGGCAACGGCTCACGAAGGTAATCGAGGTGGCCCCCAGGCGGCGCAGCGCGTAGGCTACCGCCTGAGCTGACCCGCCCGTGCCAAGCACCAGGCAGCGCACGCCCCGAACGGCAATACCTTGCGCCTGTACCTCGTCGGCGAAGCCCTGCCAGTCGGTGTTGGCTGCCCGCAGCTTGCCGTCGGGTAGCCGGATAAGCGTGTTGGCGGCGCCAATTGCCTCAACCGCCGGGTCAACCTGCGCCATCTCTGGCAGGCCCAGCACCGCCCGCTTGTGCGGCACGGTGACGTTGAATCCCCGGTAGCCGTCAGCCAGCCATGCTGAAACACGCTCCGCCAGCCCCTCCGGAGGCACGGCCAGCGCCTCGTAGCGCCAATCGAGGCCCAGCGCCTCGAAAGCGGCATTGTGCATAGCCGGAGACACGCTGTGTCCAAGCGGCCAGCCGAGCAGCCCCACACGCTGCGCCATCACCTCACCTCTGCGCCAAGCTCCGCCAGCGTCCTGGCAAAGCCCGGGAAGGAATCGCCTATGCAGGCAGCGTCGCTGATGCCTGTTTCGCCCCATGCCACCAGCCCGGCCACCGCCAGCGCCATCCCCAGCCGATGATCGCCGTGACTCGTGGCCTCAGCCCCGCGCAACTGCACCGGGCCGCTGATCACCATGCCGTCAGGCATCTCCTCAACCTCCGCGCCCAGCCTGCGCAGCTCCTGCGCCAGCAGGGCGATACGGTCCACCTCTTTCACCCGTAGCTCTGAGGCATCGGCAATGACCGTCTCGCCGTGCGCCTGAGTGGCCGCGACGGCCAGCACCGGCAGCTCATCAATGGCACGCACCACGACATCGCCTGCGATGCGCACGGCCTGTAGCTCGCCTCCGCGCACGCGCAGCGTACCGATCGGCTCGCCGCCCTGCTCCGCCTGATCTTCAACCGTGATGTCGGCCCCCATCTGGCGCAGCACATCCAGCAGGCCGGTGCGCGTCGGGTTGAGACCCACACCTGCGATGCGCACGTCGGAGCCGGGTGAAAGCGCGGCGGCAACCACCAGAAACGCCGCCGATGAGAGATCGCCGGGGATGGTAATGTCCACAGGGGTGAGTGCATCATCGGGCCGGCGGATATGCACCGCCCGCCCGTTCACAGCCACCGGTGCACCCATCGCCGCCAGCATTCGCTCGGTGTGGTCGCGGCTTGGGTGCGGCTCCAGCACGGTGGTGGTTCCATCGGCCTGAAGCCCCGCCAGCAGCAGCGCGCTCTTGACCTGCGCGCTGGCGACCGGCATTTCGTAGTGCCTGCCCGACAACGCCGCCGGTTGGATGGTCAGGGGAGCGTGCCCCTCTACATCCGTGATGGCAGCTCCCATCGCGCGGAGCGGCTCGGTGACACGCCGCATGGGGCGGCGGCGGAGCTGGTCCGAGCCGTCCAGCACGCTCCCAAAGCTCTGCCCGACCAGCAGACCAGCCAGGAGGCGTATAGCGGTCCCGGCATTGGCACAGTCAATCGGCTGCCCCGGCGCATGAAGTGCCCCTCCGACGAATGTCAGGTCGCGCCCGTCCTGCCGCACCTCCACCCCCAGCGCCCGGACTGCGTCCAGTGTTGCCAGTGTGTCACCTGCTGCCAGCCAGCCCCGTACCCGGTTCTCGCCCCTTGCCAGCATGCCCAGGATCAACACCCGGTGGCTGATCGACTTGTCACCGGGGACACTCACCGTCCCTTTCAGCGGACGACCGCCGCGCACGGTCATCATCATGGTGGGTTTGCTCATGCGATTGGCCGTTCTCCAAAACGCTCAGTATATGCCCTACGTGCCTGCACAATCTCGCGCAGGGTCTGTTCCAGCGCCGGCTCCTCCTCGAGCATGGCCTCCAGGCGGTCGATATGTCTGCGCATCTTGCCCAGCCAGTAGCGGATGTTAGCCGCGTTGGTGCCGAACATCCCGACGAGCATGGACTCATCGGTGCGCGCCAAGCGAGTCGCGCCGTCAAACCCGCCTGCCGCCAGCGCAAACAACAGGCTATCGTGCTCAGCAGCCTCCATCGCCAAGCTCATCAACGCAAAGCTGAGCAGGTGAGGCAGGTGGCTGGTCAAGGCCGTGAGTTCATCGTGGTGATGGCGGTCCATCCAGAGCGGAGTTGCGCCGACTGCCCGTACCAGAGTCTCAGCCCGCAGCCGTGCCTGCGGGGTGGTACGCGCCGTCTCACACAGCACGAAGCGCGCGCCCCGGTACAGGTCTGGAGTCGCGTTGCGGAATCCGTTCTCGGCAAGCCCGCACATGGGATGCCCGCCCACCGCCATCACGCCCTCAGGCAGCCGATCCAGCTCAGCACAGATCCGCGTCTTGGTGCTCCCCAGATCAATGACTAGTGTCCCCGGTGATGCGTTCAGTCCCGGCACGATCTCCACGATGCGATGCGGTGGGGCGGCCAATACAATGACATCCGCCCCGACTGGGCCGGCTTCCTCGTCGATCACGCCCCTCTTCAGGGCGGCCTGCAACACCCCGGTGTCAATATCCTGCGCCGATAGCCTGCCGACCTGGCCCCGCAGGGCCATCGCCAGCGAACCGCCCATCAATCCGAGGCCGATAACGCAGACGCGAGCCTCTTCCAGCGCAAAGTTATCCTCGTCCATGCTAAAGCGTCCGTCCGACTGCCTCGGCTACGGCCCGCAGGCGCGGCACCAGCTCGCGGAAGCGATCCGGCTTTAACGACTGGGCGCCGTCAGACAGGGCCAGTTCGGGGTGCGGATGGACTTCGATAAGCAGCCCATCCGCCCCGGCGGCGACGGCAGCCAGCGCCGCTGCGCCGACATACTCCCAGTGGCCCGTAGCATGGGAGGGATCGGCCAGCACTGGCAAGTGTGTGCGTGCCTTGAGCGCAGGAATGGCATTCACATCGAATGTGTTGCGCGTGACGGTCTCGAAGGTGCGGATGCCGCGCTCGCACAGCATGACGTGCGGGTTGCCGCACGAGAGAATGTACTCCGCAGACATCAGCAGCTCCTCGACAGTGTTCATCATCCCCCGCTTGAGCAGCACCGGCTTGTTGATCCCGCCCACAGAGCGCAGCAGGTTGTAATTCTGCATGTTGCGCGCGCCGACCTGCAGCACGTCGGCGTACTGCGCCACCAGGCCGACCTGATCGGGGGCCATTACCTCTGTGACGACCGGCAGACCTGTCTGCGCACGGGCCTCGGCGAGCAACTCCAGCCCGGCCAAGCCCATCCCCTGGAAACTGTAAGGCGAGGTGCGGGGTTTGAAAGCGCCGCCGCGCAGCGCCGTCGCGCCCGCCTCTTTGACGGCGTGGGCCGTCTCTAGAATCTGATCGCGGCTCTCGACCGAGCATGGCCCTGCGATCAGGGCAACCCGCTGCGCGCCGATCTTTACCCCGTTCAGCGGGATCAGTGTCGGCTCGGGGTGCATGTCCAGGCTGGCCAGCTTGTACGGCTCCAGCACGCGCATCGTCCGCTCGACGCCGTCAAGCCGCTCGATCTGTCCCTCGTCAAGCGGCCGCTCGTTGCCGATGATGCCAATGATGGTGCGCTCCTCTCCCTGGGAGAGGTGCGTTCGCAGGCCCTGCGCCTCGACCCACTTGACTACCCCCTGGATATCCTCCGGGGTAGCGTTCTTGCTCATTACGATGATCATAACTGCGCTCCCTTCTCCCTCTTGGCCGTTATATCCGGGCGCAAAACCTCAGCCCCGTTCAGGTACACATGCTGGATCGCCTGCTGCGGGACAGGGGTGTTCCAGTGAATCAAGACGCGGATCGTGCGTGCCAGACCGCCCGGCACGTCAATTTCCTGCGCACACATCAGCGGCACGTCCAGCCAACCCAGAGCGCGCGCGGCTGCTGCCGGAAACGCGGCATTCAGATCGGGCGTTACCGTGAACAGGGCGCTGGCGATATCCGCTGGGTCGATCCCGTTGGCGGCCACCATTCTCTCCAACAGTTCCCGCGTTGCTTCTACAATCGCCTCAGCCGTATTTGCGCCGGCCACCGTCGCGCCGCGCACTCCCCGACAGGCTACTGGTGATGCTCTTCCGTCCTTCTGGCGCACTTCTGCCCTCCTCCGGCTGATTGCCTCTGACTCAAAAGGCGCCGAGCATGTGCTCGGCGCCTTGGGTCTTGTTTGAGTGGTGGGACTGTTCTGGGTGTCAGCCTCCGGTAGCGACCTGAGCGATGCTCGTCTCCATATGTCGGCCAGCGTAATAAAAATAGACGTACCCAAAGATGCCCACCGGGCTGATCATACTGGGTACATTCTGGTTGGTTGGCGGAATGGCTGCAAGCATCTTCTATTCGTCGCCTTGCTGCTAAGCTGCCAATAGCTTAGCACGAGGATTCAACATCGTCAAGGCCTTGCCCTGCACATAATTGGAGCTTGCCAGAAATCATCAGGGAAGAAAGGCAGCCTCACTCCTCATCCCCAGTTTCCCCCAATCTCGATTTACGTACAAATCTCAGCAAGTTTTAACTTCTTCAGCACGAGACGGCGCAACCAGAGGGGATTCAGCCGATCCGTCGGGTCGAATGCCGGACTGATGAAACAATCCCCCTCCCTCAACAGCCGACAAATACATAGCCCTGGCCGCGCTCGGTGAGGATGAGGCTGGGGCTGTCTGGCTTAGGCTCCAGTTTCTGGCGCAGGCGGTGCATATGCACACGCAGAGAGTTACGATCCTGAATGCTGATGCCGGTGCGCCACACCCGCTCGATGAGCGTATCGGTTTCGACAACCCTGCCCCAGTGTTTGATCAGAACCTGGAGCAGCACATTCTCCGTCGGCGTAAGCTGGCGTTCCTCACCATCCACGATGACGCGGCGGCGAAGGGGGTCCAACGTCAAGTTCTCGCAGATCTCGATCTGCGGGCCAGCAGCATAGCTGAAGTTGGTGATGCGGCTCAACACCCGGCGAATGCGCATGACCAGCTCGTCCGGAGCAACTGGCTGGCGGATGTAATCGTCAGCATATTGCAAAGCCTTGGCGGCCAATCCCGGTTTGTCCTGCCTGGAGAGGACGATGATCGGCAGGTCGGCTAGCGTCTGAAATTCCTGACATAGCGCCAGGCCATCCACGCCGGGCAACTCCATGCCCACGATCAGGAGGTGCGGCAGACCATGCTGCTGGATGTGTCGCCAAGTTGTTGCGGCATCCGCGCAAAAGGCGACCTCAAACCCTTCAGCAAACAGCCGGTCTACCGAGTCACGAATAGCTGGTTCCTCCCCCACTACCAGCAGACGTTTGGGGGCTTCCACGAAGTTGCCTCCCAATTCAGTCTTAGCAGAGCCTGATGAGTCAGTGGATTGAGCGGCCCCAGAGGCGGGCCGAGTGTCCCCGTCCCGATCAGAATTGGTGTGCAATGTGTACTGATGGTACTCACGCTCCGGCGGATTTTCAACGGTGTCACAAAATGGTAAACTGACCCCCGCAAGGGATGGGATGAGAGAAAGCCAGGAGTCGGAGCAGTGAGCACAACACGGCGAATCGTGCAGCGCAGACGCGAGCGGCGCATCCATGCCCGAACCGGCATCCGGATGGTGGTTCGCTGGCTGGCTGTCTTGGTGTTGAGCCTGCTCGGCCTCAACCTGCTGGGCGCGCTGACCGGCGTTGGGACGGTCGTCAGCGTATACGCCTTCTACGCCCAGCAGCTCCCTGAGCCGGGTGCCATCGCCACGGTTGCAGAGGAGGAGTTTGAGACAACCAAGCTCTACGACCGGACGGGCGAGCACCTGCTGTACGAAATCATCGACCCGCTGGGTGGCGACCGCACCTGGGTTGAGATTGACGAAATCCCGCTTCACCTGCGCCAGGCCACCATCGCCCTTGAGGATCGCACCTTTTACGAGAATCCAGGCTACAACGCACAGGGTATCCTGAGGGCCGCCTGGAACAACCTGACTGGCGGCTATGTGCAGGGGGGTTCCTCTATCACCCAGCAGCTCGTCAAAAACCTGCTGATCACGCCGGAGGAGCGGGCAGAACTTAGTTTTGAGCGCAAGATCAAAGAGCTGATCCTGGCTGTCCGCATCAGCAACGAGTACAGCAAAGATCAGATTCTGGAGTGGTATCTCAACACGAACTTCTACGGGAATCTGGCCTACGGCGTCGAAGCGGCGGCCAGAGCCTACTTCGATAAACCGGCGCGGGAGCTGACTCTGGCCGAGTCGGCCATGCTGGCTGCCATCCCGCAGTCCCCGGCGCTGAATCCGATTGATAACTATCCCCGTGCCAAGGAACGCCAGCGGCTCGTCCTGGACCAGATGGTTGCCCAGGGCTATATCAGCCAGCCGGAGGCGGATATGGCTTTTGCACAGCCGCTTGACATCCAGCCGCCTGAGCAGCGATTCAACCTGCTGGCCCCCCATTTCTCCATCGCGGCTCGCAAACAACTGGAGGAGATGTTTGGCCCGGACCTCGTCTACCGGGGTGGGTTGATCGTATACACGACTCTCGATTACGATCTCTACCTCCAGGCTGAATGCGCTGCGCGTTCGCACGTTGCCCGCCTGTCCGGGGCGCCGCCCAATACGGTTGTTCCCGCGACGGACGGATCGCCTTGCGAGGCAGCGGGCTATCTGCACCCTCTCCCGCCCGACGCGGTGGGGGTCGCTCACCACGTCAGCAACGCCGCAGCCGTCGTGATGAACCCCGCCAGCGGGGAAGTCCTGGCTCTGGTGGGGAGTCTGGATTACTACGATCAGTCAATTGACGGTAACTTTAACGTCGCCTTTGCTGAGCGGCAGCCGGGTTCGGCCTTCAAGCCCTTCACCTACCTCACCGCCTTTATGCAGGGATACACGCCTGCCACGATGACGCTCGACGTGCGCACGGCCTTCGAGTCAGAGAGCAACCAACCGTACGTGCCTGAGAACTTCGACCGCGAGTTTCACGGCCCGCAGAGTATCCGGAGCGCGCTGGCCAACTCTTACAATGTCCCGGCGGTTCAGGTGCTGAGCTGGGTGGGCGTTGACAATGTCATCCGCACCGCCCATGCGATGGGCATTAACACCCTGGATCGTGGGCTGGACTACTACGGCCTGTCGCTCACGTTGGGCGGCGGTGAGACCACCCTGTATGACATGACATACGCCTTTGGTGTCTTTGCCAACATGGGCACTATGGCGGGGACGCCCACGCCGCAGGATCGGCGGCGACCGGGCTATCGTACGCTTGACCCGACACTGATTCTGCGCGTTGAGACACGCGAGGGAGATATCCTGTGGGAATACGGCAAGGGTGCGACGTTTGGCCGCAACCCCATCGTCGAGCCGTCGCTGGCCTACCTTATCAACGACATTCTTTCCGATGAGGAAGCACGCCAGCCCAGCGTCGGGCCGAACAGCGCGCTTCAGCTCAGCCGCCCGGCAGCGGTCAAGACCGGCACGACAAACGACTACCGGGATAACCTGACGATTGGCTACACGCCTCAGGTCGTTACCGGGGTCTGGGTGGGGAACACCAACAACGAGCCGATGGTCGATCTGCCCGCCATCGTGGGGGCCGCGCCCCTGTGGCAGGCCATCATGGAGTACGCGCTCCGCGACCGGCCTGTCGAGACGTGGGAGCGCCCGGAGGACATCGTCGAGATGACCGTTTGCGACACGTCCGGGCTGCTGCCGACGCCCTACTGCCCCACACACGAGGAAATCTTCCGCCGGGGCACAGAGCCTGTGATGCAGGATACGATCTACCAACCGTTTCTCGTCAACCGCGAAACCGGCCTGCTGGCAACGGTCTACACCCCTCCCGATCAGGTCGAGGAGCGGGTCTACATGATCCTGCCGCCTGAAGCCGCCGACTGGGTACGCGAAGCGGGTATCCCGCAGCCGCCGACCGAATACGACACGATAAATGCGCCCAGCACCTTTGGCGATGTGGCGATCATTGAGCCTGCGCCTTTCAGCTACGTACGGGGCGCGGTGACCATCCGGGGCAACGCCCGCGATCCCAACTTCCAGCTCTACCGGCTGGATTATGGGTCGGGGATCAACCCGACCGCGTGGACGCAGATAGGCACTAACCATTTCTCGTCGCGCTATAATGATGAACTGGAGGTCTGGGATGCTCGCCGGCTGGAAGGCCTGTACAGCCTGCGGTTGACGGTGGTGCGCGGCGACAACTCAATCGAAGAGTTCATTATTCCTGTCACGGTGGACAACACACCGCCCTCCGCGCAGATACTCTATCCGCAGGACCGGCAGACTTATGTCCTGGCGGATGAGTTTGTCACGATCCAGCCGACAGTCGTCGATAACATCTCTATGGACCGGGTAGAGTTCTACGTTGATGGGCAGTTGATCGCGGTCAGCACCGTCGCGCCCTACAACGAACGCTGGACGATCACAGAGCCGGGCACGCACTTCATCGAACTGCGCGCCTTTGACGCAGCCGGGAATTCAACGGTCAGCCCGCGCGTTACGATTGAAGTAACTTCAAACTGAGCCACCCTTTTGCCAGCCTGCCGGGCTTTCAGTACACTGGCAGGGGCAAGGCGGGTGGAGTGAGCACCCCTCGCCGCTGGGAAAGCAGGCTGCCCGTCTTGGGGGCTGGGTGCTCAACCACCTTGCCCGACCGTCATATCCCGATCCGTCGTGGCACTTGTAACGAAAGGGAATCGATGCGGTTTTTTGACTACCTGGCCGGCGCGTTCCGTGCACAGCGCAAAGGCATTCAGAGGGCGCTTCCCTGGGTATCCCTGGCAATCATTGCCGGGCTGTGGACAGCCGCTCATTTCATAACCCCAAGCGCTGCTCGCGCGGCTGATGCGGCGATAGCTGGGGTGGTGGTCGATGAACAGGGAATGCCCGTCAGCGACGCCGAGGTAAGACTCTTTGTGGATCAATCTGACCAGCCCGTCGATGAGACGGTCACGCATGAGGATGGAAGCTACCTGCTTCTCGTTGAAAAGGGAACCCTTGAATCGGCCCGGATTGACATTGAGCGCACGCACTTTCATTCGCTCACGGTTGCGCTGACCCCCAGCCAGTTGCAGGCGCTGGCGCAGGAAGGCTCGCTCATTCTGGATCAAGTCGTGCTCAGGCGGCGATTCGGCATCAGCTTCTGGCTGGCCACCCTCACATTTGTTTTTATGCTGGGGCTTATTGCAACGGAACGGCTCCACAAAACTCTGGCCGGGCTGCTGGCAGTCGTTGTCATCTTCAGCATCAGCCTCGTCGGTGGTTCTCTTAACCCTGACTTATTCATCTTCGATTTTGAGCAGGCCCTTGGGCACGTCGATTTTGATGTCATCTTCTTGCTGATGGGGATGATGATCGTTATTGGCGTCATCGAGGAGACCGGCATTTTTCAGTGGCTGGCCTACCAAGCGTATCGTCTGTCGCGTGGGCATATCTGGTTCCTCAGCGTGATCCTGATCGTCATCACTGCTCTTGCCTCGGCTTTGCTCGACAACGTCACCACCATGCTGCTGATGGCGCCGATCACCCTCCAGATTGCTCTGGCGGTGGGTGTTAACCCGCTCTCCCTCCTGCTGCCTGAAGTGCTGGCCTCGAATGTGGGGGGAATCAGCACGCTGATCGGCACGCCTACCAACATCCTGATCGGCTCCTACGCCGGGCTTGGCTTCAATGACTTCCTGATCAACCTGACGCCCGGCGTGATCCTTTCGCTGGTGGGGTTGGCCGGGTACATCCTGCTGCGCTACCGGAAAGAATATCAGCAAACTGGTGGGGGGCTTTCGGATGCTTTGCTGGCTCGTCTCAAGCAGAACGCTGAAATCAAGGACGTGGCGAAACTCCGCAAGGCTGGGATCGTCTTCGGGATTCTGCTGCTGCTGTTCATTCTCGGCGAGGCTATCCACCTGCCGCCCGCGGTGTCAGCAATCATCGGTGCTGTCGCGATGCTGATCTGGGTCCACCCGGATATCGAGCAGATGATGACCGTAGTAGACTGGACGACACTGATATTCTTCATCGCCTTGTTTATGGTCATCGGCGCGGTTCAGGAAGTCGGCCTGATAGCCCTGATCGCCACCGCCATTGGAGACCTGGTTGCCGGGAACCTGGTATTGGCAATGCTGATGATCATCTGGGCGGGGGCATTGCTCTCAGGCGTAGTCGACAACATCCCATTTGCGGCGGCTATGCTTCCGGTGGTTAGCTACCTCACCAACACCATGCCGGGCGCGGAGAACGGGATGCTGTATTATGGGCTATCGGTTGGGGCAGCGATGGGAGGCAACGCTTCCCTGATCGGGGCATCTCCTAACCTAGTGACGGCGGGCATTGCCGCCCGCGCTGGCTACCCGATTACCTTCAAGAGTTTCCTAGCGGTAGGGCTGCCATCCGTTCTGGTGACAGTCTCCATTGGGAGCGCATGGCTGTTGATCCATTTCTTCTAAGGGAGTGCCTCATGGGCAAGATTCTGTGCGCAACGCGCGGGGGTGAAGCCGCCGTCCGGAATCAGATGGCAGCGATCCGGCGCGCTAGGGAAAGTGGCGACGATCTGATCTTCTTCTACGTGGTCAACGTCGAGTTTCTGGCCCACGCGGAGTACGCTCTCCGCTCCGACGTCATCACCCGTGAGATGGACAAGATGGCTGAGTTTCTCTTGGTAATGGCCGTGGAGCGGGCCGAGGAAGAGGGCATCAAGGCAGATTACCTGATCCGGCATGGCCGCTTCGCCGAGGAGCTGGAGGCAGTCGTCAGGGAAGAAGGCATCACCCTTGTGGTGCTAGGCCGGCCTGAAGGTGAAGGGAGCGCCTTTGGCATTTCCGGGCTGCGGTTGCTGGCCGAGAAGATCCAGAAGGATACCGGCGTCGAGGTCTGGATTCCCGGGCTTGAGGAAGATTAGCCGAGCCATCCCACCCTACGGAACAGGTGTAATCCCCGTGCAGATCACAGAGGTCAAACGCACCAACCGGCGCGATGTGCGCGCGTTTCTCAACCTGCCGTTTAAGATTTACCGGGACATCCCTCAATGGGTGCCCCCCTTGAGGCCAGGAGAACGTGCCCGATTTAAGCCCAGCTACTCATTCTACAGCCATTCGGAGGCGGCCTTCTTCCTTGTGCGGGATGACAACGGTCAGCCTGTAGGACGGGTGGCCGTCCTGGAGCACCGCCCGCACAATGTGTATCGCGGCAAGAAGGACGCGCTGCTCTACCTGTATGAGGCTATCGACAGCGATGTGGTTGCCCGTCTGCTGTTCGAGACAGCAGAAGATTGGGCCAGACAGCGCGGGTTAACCCGTCTCCTCGGTCCCAAAGGTTTCATGATTGGCGACGGGCTGGGCTTGCTGGTCGAGGGCTTCGAACATCGCCCCGCTATCGGCATCCCCTATAATCCACCTTACTACATCCGCCAGTGGGAGGAGATCGGGGGTTTCGTCAAGGAGATCGACTACTACTCCGCTTATGTAGACCGGGAGACCTTCACCTATCCTGAGCGAGTTGGCCGCATCGCTGCCAAGCTCCGCGAACGGCGCGATTTCCGCGTCCCAACCTTCCGCACGAAAAGGGAACTCCGCGCTCAGGCCCCCAAAATAAAAGCGGCTTACAACGCCGCGTTTGCCAATGTGTGGTCCTACACGCCCATCCCCGACGAGGACCTGCAAGCCATCGTGGACCGGCTTATCCTGATTGCCGACCCGCCGCTGATGAAGCTGATCTACCAGGGCAATAATCTGATCGGGTTCCAGTTTGCATACCCGGATATCTCGGCAGCTATCCAGCGCACCAAAGGCCGCATATGGCCCCTGGGGTGGATCGATCTGCTTCTGGAGAAACGCCGCACCCGGTGGCTCAATATCAACGGCAATGCAATCCTGCCCCAGTATCAGGGGACGGGGGCCAACGCCATCCTGTACGACGAGATGATCCGCACATTGATCGGGTCGCGCTACCAGTACGGGGACCTTGTCCAGGTGCAGGAGACAAACACGCGCATGCTTTCCGACCTAGCGGAACTCGTTCCGATCAATATTTACAAGCGCCACCGCGTCTACGCCAAGCCGCTCACCTGAGCACGGGGTCAGCGGGGGACACGCCCGTAGAAATCCAGCAGCGCGCGGAACACCATAGGATGCCGGACCAGACCGAGATGGTCGGTGTTTGGCACGATGAGCGCTTCAGCGCGTGGTAGGGTGCGGTAGAGAGCCAGGTTGTCCTCGGGGTCGTTGAACTCGTCGCGGTCGCCGCAGATCAGCAGTGTGGGTGAGACAACGTTGCTGAATGCCTCAAGCGGCCTGTCCCACCCCACGACGATGCCCGTTTCGGCGTCAAATACCCGCTGCTGGACGGCGGGCCGCTGCTCAACTGGCCCTAGGATGCGACGGAGCCGTTCCTCGGTAGGCGCCCGGTAGCTCGTCCCAAGCAGAACCAATGAACGGAAGAGGTCTGGCTGGCGATGCGCGGCATGGAGCATCACCGCCCCGCCCAGACTGTAGCCCATCCCATGCACCGGGTTGCGCCCCAACTGGTAGACAAACTCAAGCACATCATCGACAAGGCGCGTCAGGTGCAGGTCTGGAGCCGGGTTGGGCGTCTCGCCGTGTCCCCGAAGATCGGGCGTCACAACATTGAATCCCTCATGGACGACTGCGCCGGCCAGCCAGCCAAGCGCGGCTCCACTCACCGTTGCGGCATGGAGCGCGATGACGGTCGGCCCGTCACCGCGCTCAGTGTAGTGCATCTCCAGGTCTTTAACCCTGATGGATGGCAATTGCTCCCCCTCTCGCTGATCGGGCCGGCTGGCAGGCAGCCTCGGCCTGGCTGAGCTTCGTCACACCGGTGATCACACCAGGCGCAGATTATACCAGAGCGCATCGTAGAAATGGGTCTGTCGCAGGCGGCGGTCAGCGGACTATTCACTTTCGCTGAGTTGAAGGCTTTATGCACGGGGAGGCACATCCGATTTTGCACCGCTTGACAAGACGCCCTCTTATAGGCAACCCCGATCCTCCCCGCTACAATGTTGCAGTGTTGGGCACAGCCCCGTAAGGCTGGAACTCTGATCGGCCCTTGCCGGGCGGCATGAGTCACAGAGAAACACCCTGTGTGAGAAAAAACACCGAGTCGCGGCTTGTCTTGCTGATCATGCTCACATCCTGCGCTCTGGGCATCACCCATGCGCTGATCACGCCGGCCTGGGCAAATGTTGAAGAGGCGGGCCACTTCGAGTACATGCGGTTTGTGGTCGAGCACGGCAGCCTGCCCCGAGACGGCGAAACCGACTCGGATATCCAGCAGCGCATCCGGGAGTCGTTTGTCTGGAAGCACCACCGCTGGGGATCGGCTGGGCGGATGGCCAACCGGCGGCTGGTTGAGGAGCTGAGGCTCTATACTGATGCTGACTGGCTTCGCCTTCGTGACGACCTCGAACAGCTTCCGGGCTATGAGGACATAACCCCCGATACGCTCACGGCTGTGCCACAGTCTGAGGAACCTCCTGGGTACTACCTTTACGCCGCGCTGTTCCAGTTCCTGATACCCGCAAGGCGGATCGAGACGCAGCTGCTTGTGGCACGGCTCTCCTCCGTCCTGCTTGGGGCGCTGACCATCTGGCTCGCGTACAGGACATCCGCCGAGATGTTCCCCGGCAGCCGCTACCAGTACGTCCGGATTGGCGTCCCGGCCCTTGTCGGCCTGCTGCCGAGCTTTGTCGTGCTGGCCAGCGCGGTGAACAATACCATTGCTGCTGCCGCCGCCGTGTCCCTTCTGATCTTTGCCTGCGCGAGGCTGATCCGGCATGGCTTTAGCCCTGGGCGCCTACTACTTGTGCTGGGCGGGGCCGCCGCCTGTTTGCTCAGCAAGCCCAGCGCCTACTGGGGGCTTCTCCTTGCCGTCGCAGCGCTGCCGCTCTCCACCCGCCAAGCATGGCCTAAGTGGTCACTGCCTGCCACCCTCGTGGTCTGCGTCTCCGTGCCTTTCATCCTGCTCAGCTGGCAGTGGCCGATGAGCTGGTATCATGTGCCGGATCGAGCGGCACCCCTCCGCCCTGATGCCCCCGTCGGCAAGCGCGTGATCGATCTGGGTTTCGATGGCGAGCCTCACAGCCTGTTCCAGATGATCCCGGCCCACATCGTTCGCAGGATTCGCGGGGAGACCGTGACCCTGGGGGCTTGGGTGCGCCGTGACCCCGCCGCCGAGGCCACGCTCCCTAGCCTATGGGCCGCCGCCAACGAGGAGAAGCTCACCCCACTCCCCCTGCGGGAGAGCACGCCGGTTCCTGACGGCGAATGGAGCTTCCACGCAGCCACTCTAACCATTCCAGCCGATACCCAGTGTCTGGCAGTCCGGCTTGGTTCAGAGCAGGGAGAAGAGGGGAGCATGGCCCTGTATGACGGGCTGGTTCTGGCGCTGGGTGAACGGCCATTGGATGAGCTGCCGTCATTTTCGGACCGGTTTGCGGAGCGTGGAACCTGGGGAGGGGAGCCGTTTGCGAATGTTATTCTGAACGGTTCCGCCGAGCGAGGCCAGCCGCTGCTGAGGCCTGAGGTCCAGAGGTTCCTGCCGCCCCAGCTAGCCCGCTATCTGAACCTGAATCCCAGGCTGGCAAGTTTCACGGATTGGCGGGCCAACTGGCCTGCCTTCAACCAATCGGTGCGCTGGCTGTTTACCTCGTTCTGGTCGCGCTTTGCCTCAGCCAACCCCGGCCTGCCGCGCAACGCTGTGTTGGCGCTCGGCGTTCTGAGTATTCTGAGCGGTCTGGGCATGGTGGTCTTTGCCGTGCGCTTACTGCGGGGTGCCGAACGCTGGCAGCAGCGGGAGCTGGCCCTAGTTCTTCTGGCTGCGGTGATGGCAGTTGGGTCGGCTGTTCTGCGGCTGGATGCCTTCGTGTTCCCCGGCCACTGCGATTTTTACCAGGGCCGCTTCATCTCAACCGGGTACTATATCATCCCCGGTGCCCTGCCACTCCTGACGGTGTGGTATCTGGGCCTGGAGCAGTGGGTTCCCCGGCGCTGGCATCGATGGCTGCTTGTGGCAGCCGTTCTCAGCTTCTATTTTATGACTGTCGGCTCGCTGCTGGGGCGGCAGATACCGGACTTCCTGCTTGCCTACGGCCTTGCCCCAAAGCCGACCGCATGGGCGTGGCTGTGGGGGTGGGCACCGTAGCGCGTGCTCGTTGGCTACTTCCTGGCTGCGGTAGGTTTTGACCAGGCCCTCCGCCAGCGTGCACGGAGCCGCTCTAGCCGGTTTACCGCCCGCTGGAGAAGGCTGCGGTCGTAGAAGAAGAACCGACCTATGAGCCGGTCGGCCTCAACGTTCCTCATCATAACACGCGGGTGCTTGAGGGGGAAGCGCATTTCTTCGGTCGGTAGGCTGGCTGCCAGAGGGTCCTGCTGGCCCAGGTGGGTTGCATCCGCGCCAAAACCAATGTTGGAGACAAGATTCACACCGGGCATGATCGCGAGACCATGTTGCATGATGCAGGTGAAGGCCCACTGGTAGTCCCACGAATCTATCCCGCCTGCGAAGACCGCGCTCCAGGTTCTGAGCCAAAACGACCGCTCCTCTGGCCTCTCGAACCCGCGCACGAATACGGCCCTGTCTCTGGCGCTGCGCCAAATATCCGCGCTCGCGTCATAATGCTGCCATGCCCGGCGCCAGGTCGCCCACCCCCAGACGTGCGCGTATCGGGAGAAGTAGTAACTGGCCCCGCTTTGGTCGGCTGGCACAAAGGGGAAACGGTCTCCGCTGATGTGCATGATGCGCTGATCATCGCGATATTTCTCCAGCAGCTCCTCACAGAACCGGAAGAAGGTGGGATGCGGCACACAATCATCCTCTAGGATGATCGCTTCCTCCACAAGCCCAAAGGCCCAATTCAGCCCGCTGGACACCCGCCGGCGACAGCCCAGGTTGACATCTGAGTAATTCGTCAGGACCTCGCATTCCCAGTCCACCTGGCTGACAATCTGGCGCGCCTCTCTGACCCGATCTGCTTCACCGGCGCGATCGGGGCGAGGGCCATCCGCCACCACCAGGAGCTGCGGCGGGCGGGCGTTGCGGATCGCTTCAAAGACCCGGGCAGTGGTGGCTGGGCGATTGAAGATCAGGAGGATAACCGGCGTCTTGAGCAACCAGTCTGGCATATTCTTCGGCACAGCGCACACACCCTAGCAGTAGAAATCGGGCGAACACTCCTCAAGCACCCACTCCGCAAACCGCCTGAGGCCGGGGTCGTGTGCCAGATCGTCCAACGATCTGAAGTGAAAGACGTAGTTTGTCTCGAGTGGATGGCCAGCCCTCTGCAGACGGTTGAGGGGCAGCACCTTGGATGCCAGCTCAAACCTGACCGGGCGCTTCATGAAGAGCCAGTAAGCATGTTTCTTGGCCAGCTCAACCTGCTCCGGTGACAGGGGGCCATACTCGTGGAGATGAGCCAGCCGATCAAGGTATTCTTCGCGTGTGGCGGAGTCGATGGTGAAGCCCCGCCCGGAGTAGCGCCCGGTACCGGCTGTGAAGACCGGGATGCCAAACAGGGCCATTTCGATACCAATAGTACCCCGCACTGTCAGGCAGTAGTCGGTAAGGGCAAACAGCGAGAAAGTGTTAATGTCGGTCTCAGGGTAGAGCAGCTTGACGTGCGCGGGCAGTTCTCCGATGGCGTTCCGGATAGCCACCACCTCGCTGTACTCGCCCGTCATACCCCAGGCCTTGAACTTCGTGAGATTGGCCGGGTGAAGCTTGATAATCCAGTTCAGCCGAGGGTTACCACAGGCAGCGCGCGTCGTCTGCACCAGCCAATCCTCGTAGTCATTGAATAAGTCCTGGCCATACAGGAACGAAGTATCCCACGTGATATGTGAGAAGACAACCGCCGTCTTTTTGCCGGGGTCAAGCCCCAGTTGCTGCCGGACGGCCTCCCGGTCTTTCATCCGCTTACCC
>FWPU01000851.1_pt1 | contig 96503 bp, 119 predicted proteins | sample 2228361 | NCBI WGS metagenome assembly FWPU01 (sample SAMEA103939777, study PRJEB20133) | metagenome | reverse complement strand
TGTACCCATTTCCAAACAGCTACATGGCTCCTTCTCTTGATTGGTGCCAAGGATTTGGCTGCCAGCCTGAAACTCCTAGAATTGAAATACACAAGTACAGTCCATATGTGACTACAGCTGGGTCTGTCCTCTTTCTATTCATATCCCAATGAAAAAAGCTAGGACAGTCCTAGCTTTACGCATTACCCTAAGTTAACAGAGCCTGCGATACTGTTCCATCATTTGCAATGACTCGTTGTCCTCTTCTTCAATAGAACTCTAGTCAAACTTGTCATGAGAGGCGTATCGAAAGAGAAATACCAGGATCTCAATTAGGCCAAGTTCTGAAGTCGCTTTTATGTTGCGTGAGGAACCTGCGTGCCTTTCTGAACATGTCATCTACACCTGAATCGGAACGGCTGTTGGTCAAGACAGCCGACCTTAAGGGCTTGTTACCCTAGCCATCTGCCTTGTTGAGGTTTGGCGTCATCTTTTTTGACATCAGGTGCTTGTGGATGATGAATGCTTTCTCATCCTTTGTAACGTTGTGGTTTCGTACAAAGAGATGGTGTATGATCCTCCTGGCTCCACGCCTTCTGGTGGCGGGTATATGTGTACTACATGACGTTTGACATTCTATAGAACTTGAACTCCTCAAATGAGTATTGCCGTTGCTGACGCGTCCTCTTACCTATCCTCTGTTTCTCCCTGATGGTGGGTTAATGATGATGACATGGGCAAAAAGCTTGAGAGAGGCTCCAATAGGTATATGCGTGCATAGTTCCAAGCTGACGGAGCCCCGCTCGTACACGAAAATCAAATATACCCAGCATATGAAGAGAGAAGTTGAATGAACCCATTCTTCCAAGAGTTTTGCGACAACGTGATCACGCTTGACAAGTCGGTAAGGTTTGCAGGCATTGCCGACGAAGACGGAAAGCTCGTGGCAACTGCTGAAAGGAAGGGGCTAAAGCCACTCCTGTCCGCGGAAGAGCGGGCTCAGTATGCCATCACCGCGGCCACCCGACAATACACCCGCCTCAGGTGGGAATACCTTTTGGGAAAGATTAACTATGCAATGTCCCACTATGCCAAGCTGATAAGGGCAACAATTCCGATAGCCGATGAGAACAGCAGGCTGTCCTACGTGCTCCTCCTGTCCTTTGATGTTGACGCAGAGAATGTCCATGAAGTGATCATGAAAAAGATAATCCCACTTGTTAGAGAGAACACCAGCAAGTTCCTGCATGGCGGCTAGACTAGTCTAACCCTCAATCTGTGCCTTTGGGAATCCATCTTTATCAGATGAGAGCCTATTTGACTAGGACTATGTCGTCCATATCGGACCGGCAATGTGCATTCTGGTGCTTTCATTTTTGCATAGGGTGAGGTAACGTCGCCAACTCAGACTGATCCAGATTGGGCGTTGTGTATGCCCGAGTCTTCATATTCGGCCGGACCCCTGGTGTTCGAACTGCTGGGTGGTGAAAGGATCGTCCTTATTTTCCTGCCACCGTTCTGATCGCCTCCCGCATTATCTGATGTGCCACGGGATATCCTGTCGAGAGATCGTGTAACAAAGCGGTTTATTTCATCAATGAGTATCCTGATGTGGTGTGCTTTCCTGACGCCTCGGGTTTCTCTTGTGGCGCATGACTGATCTCTCTACCTCTCATGACATCGCCCGCGACGATACCCCTCCTTCCATGATGGGGAACATGGTGTCTTGGTTGTTTGAAAACATAAATCCGTTCACGGTGTTTGGAAATTTTCCAGATGCATGCGTCCCGACGATCTCTCTTCATCTATTGCTTCTTGGCAAGTTCTAGTATATCGTTAGGATACAACATTGCGTATCTTATTACAACTACTTTATGTCAGGGCTTCCGTCTCCATCCATGTCGTTGTCTACTGCATGCAGTTCCTTTTGTTCAATTTCCTCCTTGCTTTCTACCTCTTCAGACCTGAGCACTGTTTTGGGCGGTTTCTCGTCCTCCCTCTTGACTACTGCCTCCTTTGGCACTTCCGGGAATCTTTTGCTGGCCATGACTGAAAAATAAAGAAAAGGGCGGCTTTTTACTTGTTCGTGCCGGCAGAACCCTGCTCGTACTGATCACCAGTTTCCCCGGCTCCTGCTGTTCCTTTTGCCATACCTTTGCTTCTGGCGATCTCGCGTGCTTCTTCGGGATTTCCTCCTTCCTGGCCCTTCTCGACTATTTGTTCGGTCATTTCACGCTTGACAGCTGTCGGCTCGTGTTCCTGTATCTTGGCAGGGGTCATGGGCTCCTTTTCACGATATTCTTTGGTTGGATCTTCGCTTCTTTCTTTTTCAGTACCTGCCGCGCCTTCTTCGTACTCTCTACTTTCTGACATGGCTCACGCGGCATCAAGGACTATTTACTGATTATGCAACAATACAAAGGTATATTTTTCGTAGCCAAAGAAGATGGCATAATAAAACATGCCTTTTGAAAGCCTCGGAGAATACATCGATGCACTTGAACAGGCAGGACAGCTAAAGAGGGTTAAGTCAAGAGTTAGTCCAAATTTGGAAATAGCTGAGATCATGCGCCGGCTGATGTATTCTGACGGGCCGGCGGTTCTGTTTGAGAACGTCGAAGGCAGCAATGGCATACCTGTGCTTGGAAATGCATTTGGCAGCATGACGAGACTTGAAATCGCGCTCGAAATGCAGGATTTCACCGAGATCGGGAGACGCATCACAGAGCTGACAAAGATGAAAATGCCATCCGGCATGCTCAATAAACTAAAGATGCTGCCCAAGCTGTCCGAGATAAGCGAATACGGTCCCAAGTATGTTGACAGCGGGCCGGTCACCGAGATCGTCGAAACTGACAAGGCATCGCTCAACTCGATGCCTGTCCTGAAATCGTTTGCAGGCGATGCAGGAAGGTTCATCACGTTTGGGATGACAGTGACAAGACATCCTGAAACAGAGATCCGCAACCTCGGAGTATATCGCATCCAGATTATTGACGACAAACACGCCATAATGCACTGGCAGACTCACAAGCGAGGGGCCCAGCACTACAAGATGCTAAAAGAACAGGGCAAAAAGATCGAAGTGGCAATTGTAATCGGGGCCGATCCCGCAACTGTCTTTAGCGCAGTCGCGCCGGTTCCGGAGGGAATGGACAAGTACCTGTTTTCCGGCATCACCCGGAAGAAGGGAGTAAAGCTGATCAAGTGCAGGACAGTCGACTTGGAAGTACCTGCAAACTCTGAGATCGTTCTGGAAGGTTATGTGGATCCCAACGACATAAGGATGGAGGGGCCCTTCGGCGACCATACAGGCTATTACACACCGGCAGAGCCGTTCCCAACCTTTACACTGACAGGCATAATGAGGAGGAACAATCCTATCTACCTTACAACGGTGGTCGGCAAGCCCATCTTGGAAGATGCCTATATTGGCAAGGTAATCGAGCGTTCATTCCTTCCACTCATTCAGATGTTCCATCCAGAGGTGGTTGATTTCTCTATGCCTGGTGCCGGCTGGTTCCAAGGACTTGCGATAATATCAATAAAGAAGCAGTATCCTGGGCAGGCGAAAAAGGTCATGATGGGTCTGTGGGGTATGGGGCAGCTGGCACTGACCAAGATGTTTATCGTAGTCGATCATGACATCAATGTACATGACATGAACGACGTTATATGGGCAGTGACTACCCGTGCAGACCCTGCGCGCGACACCATCATAATCAACAATACTCCAACAGACACACTCGACCCCGCCTCACCTCTTGTCAATCTGGGATCAAAGCTTGGAATAGACGCTACTACCAAGACTAGGGAGGAAGGATATATGCGGGAAATCCAACAGCTAGCCGTTGTCGACGAAGAAACAAAAGCGCTCGTTGACAAAAAGTGGCGCGAGTACTTTAATGGTACTTTATGATCTTGTAGGAATTGTCGCGCTCAGCGACCCTAAAGCCAGCCTGTTTTACGGCGGCGATTATCTTGTCTGATGTCAGCTCTGTCGACCGAGCTCCTGTCGCGCTCACTACTTCTTCGCCAATGAGTGTGCCGCCAAAGTCGTCTGCCCCATAGTTTAGTGCAAGCTGGGCCATGCCTATTCCGTTTGTAAGCCATGATGACTGGAGATGATCGATGAGGCCGTAATACATTATCCTTGCAATTGCAATCATTTTCAACAATGACAGTCCGCCAGCTGGATACTTGATCTTGCCCTCTGATTGGATCTGGGTCTTGTTTGGCTCAAAGCTCCATGGGATAAAGACAAGAAAGCCACCAGTTTTTTCCTGCAGCTGTGCTATCTTCATGATGTGCCTTGCCCTCTCTTCTTCTGTGTCGACAGTGCCATACATCATTGTGGCGACCGACTTGAAGCCCAGCTGGTGCGCCTCTTCCATTATGCGGAGCCATTCGTGGCTCTTTATCTTGAGTGGGCTGATCTCCTGCTTTACACGATCTTCTAGGATCTCGGCTCCGCCGCCGGCGAACGTGTCCATGCCCGCCGCCTTTAGTCTGGCGAGCACTTCCTTTGTGCTGCTATGCTCAACATTGGCAATCATGTCGACCTCAGAAGGCGACAGCCCGTTTATCCCAACATCAGGGCACTTTTGCTTTATAGCTCTGAACGCGTCTTCATAATACTCCAGTTTCAAGTTTGGATTATGACCGCCCTGAATCAGAACCTGCGTGATGCCAAACATCTCTCTTGACATCACCACGCGCTTGACAATGTCCTCTATCGGAACGGTGTAAGCCTCTTCGTGACCGGGCGGGCGGTAAAATGCACAGAACTTGCAATAGGTGACACAGACATTGGTGTAGTTGAGTATGATGTTGTTGATGAAGGTGATGGTGTCACCAAACAGTCGCTGCCTGAGGACGTTTGCAACAAGGCCCATTGAATGGATGTCATCTGACTTGATCAACCTGATGCAGTCTTCGAGGCCGGGCCGCTTACCCGCAAGCACTCCTTCAAGAATGTCGCTGATATCTGACTTCTTTAGAAAATCTGTGAGCAGCCTGTTTTGCAAGTATTAACGCGGTTGTGGGGTCGTCAATGGTATTTATTCGTTATATGCCACAACCTTAAGATACAAGCCTGCGATCAGCTGACTGTGACTGCTGACAAGCTCGCCGAACTTGCCAAGCACAAGTACATAAACCTTGAGACTTACCGGAAGAATGGTCAGCCCGTCAGAACCCCTGTATGGTTCATGATCGATAACAATCTGGTCTATGTCGTGACTAGCGCTGACACTGGAAAGGTCAAGCGCCTGCGCAACAATCCTGTGGTACGCATTATGCCAAGCGGCTTCAGGGGAGAACCCAAGGGCGAGTGGATGAAAGGAAAGGCTAGGTTTGCGGAGGGCACTGAAGCAGAGCGGGTAATACAATTGCGCAAGAAAAGATATGGACTCCAAGCAAGGCTGGTTGGTATCATACGGGATGCTTCCACTGTTATTGCGATACAGCTGGATTGACAACAATTTATAACCGCCTCCGACGCAAGCAGCTGCAGTTGCAAAAGAGCGACACCATCACAGGGGGAACACCGGCACTAGAGAAGGCGCTTGCAGGCGAGGAGCTTTCGTACAACGACGGAGTGCAATTGATGAACGAGGAAAACCTTTTCCTTCTTGGTGCAGCCGCAGATGAGATCCGGAACAGGGTCTGCGGCAACGTCGTCACATTCGTCGCGTCTTATTATCTGAACTACACCAACGTTTGTGCGGCCAGCTGTCCTCTGTGTGCATTCTACCGAAAGGGCAACGAGAACGATGCCTATACTCTTTCAAGCGAACAGATAGTAGCTAGATCAAGGATTGCAATTGAACAGATGGGTGCCACCGAGCTTCACATAGTCGGAGGGTTCCATCCCAAACTCGGACTTGACTATTATGAAAATATGATGCGGGCAATAAAAGCTGAATTCCCAAAAGTGATGATAAAGGCGTTCACTCCCGCAGAGATATTCTTTATCTCCCGAGTGACAAGAAACTCGGTAAAGGAGGTGCTCTTGCGCCTCAAGGCTGCAGGACTTGACTCATTGCCAGGAGGGGGAGCTGAAATCTTTCATCCTGATGTCCACAGGAAAATCGTGATTGGCAAATGTTCCGGTGAAGAGTGGCTAGACACTGCACGACAGGCGCATGAACTGGGCCTAAAGAGTAACTGCACGATGCTCTTTGGCCACATCGAGAAGCCAGAACATATCGTCGACCATGTGCTGAAACTAAGAGATCTTCATAAAAGGACAAAGGGCTTTACAACTTTTATCCCGCTGAAATTCAGCCTTGAAAACACCGAGCTTGAGCAAAAGGGTTTGGTAACTGCGGAAAGCCCTTCATCCTATGATCTTCGTGTCATTGCGGTGTCGCGCTTGCTACTGGCAAATGTGCTGAACAACATTTCGGTGTACTGGGTGGCACTTGGCAAGAAAGTGGCTCAGGTGGCGCTCTCTTATGGCGGGAACGACATGGTTGGGACTGCCTTCTCTGAGGAGATTTTCAAAGCAGCTGGTAAAGAGACCGGCACCTCAATTCAGGAGCTTGCAAGTTTGATCAAGGAGATCAAGCGAGAGCCGGCCCAGCGGGACACATTCTTTAACATCATCCGGAGATTCTAGAATCACCCTGCGTAGGTGAATTAGCATATTTCAGTAAGGCGTTGTTTTTGACTGCTTTCGCTGCTGAAAAATAGACCAAGAAATTTTGCCAGTGGCATTATTGCGATTCTTTTATGGCTTACTGCTGCCCATGCACCCGCACATCACAAGAAGGCGCCAGAGATACACTCTTGCAGAGACCGAAATATACAGGATAGAAACATGTTCGTCCTCTTGACTACTCTACTCCCTCTTCCAAAGGCATTTGTTGATCTGGCACAAGAATTTGTGTTTGTACATAGATGCAATCAGGAACGGAGAGAGAATCGCTGACACTCTGCAAGACCACAAGAGTCTGATCTACTCTGAAGGTTGTGGGCTTTATTTACACAATATTGCTATGACGATGGAGGGCATTATCTATTCCATGGAAGAGCAGACGTCGGTAGGAGACAACGTGGCGGTCACGGTGTAATGCAACGGTTGTTGCTCGAAGGATCTTGCTGAAACACTGGAGGCAAAGCACCTATCCGTCATTCAGAAAAGATTAGACTACTCTTACTGCGACATCCGCATCGATTATCTTATTTTCTCTGGCCATTTCAAACATCTTTTCTATTGCCTTCTTGCCGTCGTGGCCCATGTCAACAGTCAGCTCGTTGACGTACATTTTCACAAATTTTGTGATCGTTTCTTTCGGCTGTCCTCTCGCGTACTGCATAGCATAGTCAACTGCAGCATCGATGTTGTCAAGACCATATTTCACAGATCTTGTAAAGACATCGCTAAACTCCTCTATCTGCTTGTCGCTCATTGTCCTCGTGCTTGCAACGTTAATGCCAAGTGGTACCGGAAGCCCGCCCATGTTCTCCGACCACCAACTGCCAAGGTCAAGCAATGCAGCAAACTTGGCCTTGTCGTAGGTTATCTGTGCTTCATGAATGATTAGCCCTGCATCGACCTTGCCCGCTGCCACTGCGTCCGGTATGGCCTCAAAGGGCATCTCCCTTTCATTGAACTTCCCGATTGCCAGCTTTAGCAAGAGGTTTGCAGATGTCATCTTCCCGGGGATAGCGATGATGGCCTTTTGCAACTGTTCCGGCAACATCTTGCTGTCCTTTCTTGTGATGACTATAGGACCATAGTTTAGCCCAAAACTGCCACCGCTTTTCAAGATGACATAGTCCTGCAGATAGGCAAAGGCATGAGCAGACACTGCAGTCACGTCCAGCTCATGCTTGAGCGCGCGGCGGTTCAGAGTTTCGATATCTTGTATAACATGCTTTACTGCGAAGCCGGACTTGACATTGCCAGACGCGATTCCATAAAACATGAACGCGTCGTCCGCGTCCGGCGTATGCCCAAGCGTTATCTCCATGACTCACTTTCAACCGATTCTTGTACCTATTAAATCATCGTTTGAGGATCTCCAAACATTTGCCACCCAAAAAATCTCCGTTATGGGAGAGCAATAGATTATCATAAATATTATGGGATATATGTCTATAAAATGACTCTAGAAGAGGGAAATGTACTAAGAATTCTTTGATAATGGACACTTTATTCCGATATGCATGGAGAGAAGGTCCGACAACAATCAGGACAAGATTCTGCAACTCCGGTTCTTGGGAAGCACAGCACAAGATTCGCAGCCAAAGGTGGCCCTGTTTTCAATAGATACAAAGGGCGGCATAACCTCGGTCAGAAAGCTGCAATCTCTTGAAGGCAACAAGATCAGTCTTTCGGAATTGGCACGTAATGTGAAGGAAGGTGTCAGCTATGGATTTGGACCTGATATTGGCGAGGCCGAAGTAAGAAAGGATCTGCTATTTACATTTAGACCAAAGGAAAAGATCCGGGAATGGGCAGACACTGGTGTTATTGAAATCACTCCAAAATGGCGTGACTGGATCATGCCGATAACATGCGTCCACGGTGATGTCCACCGGTGTCATTTCATCCTTCCACCAATCATTACCATTGCAGCGACGAAAAAACTCACAGCAAATTCAGGAGTGACTAGCAGTTCTGCCTTGAAGATTGGCCAGGGCGTCTCTGACCCGCTCTATCCAAAATTCCCTGAACTTTTTCCGATTTGCGCGCCTGTCTGCAATGCCGTCGTTGAAGTCTACGAAAAAACGTGTTGCTGCACAATTCGTCCTTTTGACATAGATAGTTTGTTGGATAGGATTCGGGAATTGCTTGAAAGGATTCCTCCGATACCTCCGATAGATCCGGAAGGTCCAATCGGCCCGATACCCGGACCCGATCCGGCTCCATTTGGAAGGGATATTGCAAAGACTGCCAAGCTGGCTCAGGCAAGCACAACCAAAATTCCGCTTGGCATCATGCCGGAGAGGCTTGTAGCGGAGTACCAAACACTCTCCACAATGCCTCCTGAAAAGAGACTCGATTATATCAATGCGCGCGACTACCTTTACCCAATATTCTGCACGTGCAGCTCTAGAAAAGTTGGCGAGACCCCTGTAAACGAAGACGGCGAATTCAGCCTCTGCTACTTTAGAGGACTGACAAAAAGCGGCTGCAAGACAACGTATTACTACAAGGTGAGGCAGTGGCAGGAGAACCAGTGGGTCTACATTTACGATGGCTTGACCACAAATGAGTATTTCAAGGCCTCAGACGATGCTCATCTGCGCACGTGGAAGGGTCTTGCATGCCGGCCAGAAGGAGGAATAAACCCTGGAGGCGACTTTGTAATGCTGGAAAACATTGGCTCTACTCCGAGTTGGAGACTTGCCAGCCCGACACAGGATTCCGAGTTAGGCGTATCAAGTGCGAATCCTGCCGACGGTCTTACGAAAATTGGCCAGCCATGGGGCAAGACACTTCATTTTAGACTCAAGTTCAGTGAGGGACTCAAGGCGCTCGGAGCAAAGTATTACCGGGTTAGCGTTGTCAAGGCCAACTCTAGCGGAGATCCTGAGTCGGGCGCGGTTCCACAGCCCCTGACAAACCCTGTGGCATGGAGACGCTGGATCAATGTTGGCGGTCAGATCAAGACAGAGGCGATTACGCTTGGTCCACTAGTAGCACCCAACGGAACAAGCGCACTTTACTTGATACCGTATGAAGCTGATGCACCATTTGGATGGCTCTGGTTCCAGTACCATCAGACATGGAATACGACCGCCTACGACAACACCAAGCACCTTGTCATTGTAGAAATTTTTGACGCAAATGGCAATAGGCTCAAACCAAATGGAGCACCTGGAAGTGATATTGCCAAACCATTCACTTTCAGGCGCTGGATCGACGAAGAAAACACGACAACTGTGAACTTTGCTGCACTGACGCACATGTTCCATGTCGACAATATCAAGTGCTACGGCGACATCGTGGACTTCCGCAAGAATGGTGTTCCATCAACTGCAGAGTGCCAGTTCATTGCAGGGTGCGCAACAGACAACTTTTCTGTCGGCATGTACGCATTCCACGTCAATGGCTTCATGAGTAGCTATCACCTGTGGTACCACAGAGGACTCAACGGTCCGAACGTGACTCTTGAGACAGGCACTACGAATGCGCCTGCGGGCGTACCACCAATTCCAAGTCCGCTCGACTCTACAAACGCGAAACAGTCCAGTTCAAAGACATTTGATGAAATGCTCGGGCCCCACGACAAGTGCTCGTTTAGCATAGAGCTCAGGGTATATCCAAAACATACGGATGGCTTTGGGACGATCTGGGAGTACGGCGCTTCTGACACGGCGGCAGTCGCCTTGGAAAAAGTTCTTTGCATCAGCAATCAAGTTACCGCAATACCAGCTCGCGAATTATCAAAGCCGACACCATCGCCATAACAAGAGGTAAAACCCTCTTTTTTTCTTCGATCAAAAAAGAACCGAACATTTAATAGTCCTGCGAAAAACTTTTTCCGATTGTAGCATATGCCGAAGTTCAAGTCAACCCAAGACATATTGAGAATAATTGGTAACAAGGATCAAATTCGAAACTTTGGCGTCATTGCCCATGTAGACCACGGCAAGACGACCATGAGCGATAGCCTCCTCGCCGCGTCGGGCATCATTTCCCCCTCGGTAGCAGGTCAGGCACTGGCCCTCGATTCTATGAAGTTAGAACAGAACCGCCAGATGACAATCAGGGGAGCAAACGTCACGCTGTTCTACGAAACTGACGGCAAGGAATACGTCATTAACATGATCGACACGCCCGGCCACATCGACTTCACCGGCAGAGTGACCCGTGCGCTGCGCGCAATTGACGGGGTGGTCGTAGTATCAGACTCTGTGGAGGGCATCATGACCCAAACAGAAACCGTTACCAGACAGGCACTTGAAGAGCGCGTAAGGCCGGTACTTTACATTAACAAGATAGACAGACTCGTTAAGGAGCTAAAGCTGGGGCCAGAAGAAATGCAAAAGTGGCTCATGAACATCATTAACCACTTTAACCAACTCGTCGACATTTATGCTGAGCCGGAACTCAAGGACAAGTGGAAGGTCAGCATTCAGGGCAACAGTGTCGCCTTTGGCTCTGCCAAAGATCGCTGGGGCTTTAACTTCAAGATGGCACAAAAGACGAAGATCAACTTTAAGGATGTTTATGACGCTTATACAAAGAATGATCCTGAGCTCATAAAGTCGCTCTCACAGAGATCGCCTCTGTCAGACGCAGTGCTTGGCATGGTGGTGGAACACCACCCGCCGCCCCACGTTGCCCAGAAATACAGGATTCCAAAAATCTGGCCGGGTGACCTCGACTCTGAAACCGGCAGGGCGCTGCTGGCATGCGATGAAAAGGGTCCAGCATTAATGATGGTAACCACCATCAACGTTGACCCTCAGGCTGGGAGGGTTGCAACAGGCAGGCTTTACTCTGGAACGATAAAGGACGGTGATGAAGTATATCTTGTCGACGCAAAGAGGACAGGGAGAGTCCAATCTGTAAACATCTACATGGGTAACACCAGGGAAATAGTGAGCGTTCTGCCAGCAGGCAACATCCCCGCGCTGCTTGGACTTGACTATGCAGTCGCAGGCGAGACCATATCAACTGTCAAGGGCGTACAGCCGTTCGAATCGATCAAGTACGTATCCGAACCTGTGGTCACTATTGCAGTTGAGCCAAAGCACCCTAAGGACCTGCCCAAGCTAGTAGAAGCGTTGCGCAGGATCACTGTAGAAGACCCCAACCTGATAGTCAAGATAAACGAGGAGACCGGCGAGACTCTGATGGCCGGTATGGGAGTACTCCACTTGGAGATCGCAACTTCGCTCCTGCAGGAAGCGGGTCTTGATATTGTCACCACACAACCACTCATCAACTACCGTGAAACCATCCGCTCAAAGGCCGGACCTATAATGAGCAAGTCGCCCAACAAACACAACAAGATATTCCTCCGCGTCGAGCCCCTGCCAGACGATATCCTTGACATGATCAGGACTGGCAAGATAAAGGAGGACATGGACAAGAAGGAGATGGCAAAGCTCTTGAGGGACAAGGGTTGGAGCGCAGACGAGGCAAGGAGCGTTGCTGCAATAGACGTCAGCGGCAACATGCTGGTAGACGAGACCAAGGGTGTTCAGTTCCTTCAAGAATCGATGGATTCTATCAGGTCAGGCTTTGACGACGTAATCAGGAACGGCCCAATAGCACATGAAGCAGTCAGGGGAGTCAAGTTTGTGCTGCACCACTTTGTGCCTCACGAAGACCCTGCACACAGAGGTCTTGCTCAGCTGATGCCTGCTACAAGGAGAGCCATGCTGGGATCGATGCTTATCGCAGACCCTGTGTTGCTTGAGCCGATACTTGGCATCGAGATCAAGTGTCCGCAGGACCTAATCGGCGCAGTGTCGACTGTACTTTCGGGCAAGCGAGGAAAGCTGCTCAACGTAGAGCAAAAGGGAATCATCGCAATTATGCAGGGTGAGGTACCTGCTTCAGAAACGTTCGACCTCTCTGAAAAGATGAGAGGAGCCACAGCCGGCAAGGCGATGTGGAACACCTACTTTAAGGCTTGGCAGCCAGTTCCAAACTCTATATTCCGCACACTGGTTGCAGATGTGAGGAAGAGAAAGGGACTCAACCCAGAACCACCGTCGCCAGACGAGTTCATAGACAAGGAATAAAAACACTCTTCCCCCTCCTTTTTGTGCTCAACTTTGTGCCGCTTTTTAGGCCTTAACTAGGTAATGTCATACGTTATGATTCGCTGGAGATAGCCTAAACGTCAATACGAAGGTCATGACTCGATAACATTTGACTCTCAAGAGATACAAGAAGAACCACTATGACGTCAAGCTGCTGAAGGGTATCGTTGTTCCATCAAGCGTGTTCGAGTAGCTCGGTTCGATACTTCGGAGCAAGTGCTGCGACCTTCGCTTTGAACTCTGCTTGTGCTGCTTCATCAAGCATAGGTGGAGGCGTTGTGCGGGTTGCGACCGGTACACCAACCTCCATGAAGAAATCCTCCTGACCGGGCGGTGAACATATGCAAAGCATTCTCACAGGCTGAGAGGAGGAGTTGTGAAACTGATGCGGCGCGTTTGCTGGGATATTGATCGTCTCACCCGCCCGCACGGCACGTTTCGTGCCGCGAAAGGTAGTCTCAAGTTCGCCCTCAAGCATAATGAAAGTTTCTTCGAAGTCGTGACGATGTGGAGGTGGCCCGCCAGCCGGGGGTATATGCATGTCGATCAGGCAAAAGCGGCCTGCCGTATCTTTACCTGTTAGAAGGATGGTGTACGTATCTCCAACCACTCCAATGTGAGGAAGTTTCTGATTGGTGTTTTGCTGTGCAATGGCAAGATCGCGTTTAAGATTGTCGGGTGATAGGATGGATGCTTGTGGCGGCTTCTGCATATTTATTTTTTTGGACATCCTGCTCTTCAATAGACAACTGGCATCTCTAACTAATCAAACTATAGAAAAGCATGATTCTCTATCAAAATTGTAGGTTGTAGATTTCATTGACTATTGATAAAATTACTCTCCCCCTCCCTACGCTCAACTTTGTGCCCATTTTAGACCCTGACTCTACATCATGTCGTACGTTATGATTTGTAAGAATATGCTCAATAGCAAGCAATTGAGCGCGATGGCGAAATGACTCTGTGGGGGAAAGAAGAACAACCATAGCGTTGGCTGCTGAAAGGGTTGGTACCTCAAAAGCCTGAAGAATAACAAGCTCTGTTTGAAGGGCAGCCTAGATGTATTCTTACAGGCCAACAAGAAGTGGAAGAATGGTTTGTAACCCAAACTCTCTCCGAGTGAATTATAATTGCCGGCAAGGGATGCGTTTGGACTGATGTTATACAACTGCTAACTGATCATAGCACAATGTGATTTTGCTGGGTTTGCTTAGGAAGCTTGTAGCCAACATGAAAGATATCATGGCAGTCTGATTGGCACAGACTGTGGAGGATTGATCAGAAAAACCATCAGAGAAATAATAAAGAAGACGGCAGTTCGCCAGTTTTATGTGCAACGTCCTGGTCTAGCTGCTCTCTGCATCGCCGCTCAGACCGTTACTTCGGGGCAGCGGTTGAAGGCTCTGCTGGCGCCACCTTGCCAAAGTAGGCCTTGACGTGTGGCCGGTACATGTAATAGAGGATTACTGCGCTGATTGCAATGCTGACAATGGCTCCTACATTTCCAGTCACTAGCGAAATTGCATTCAGAACTATACTGACAACTGCCAGCACAACAGTCAAGGTCCAAGCCCAGGACTTGCCCGTTAAAAGGCCGTATGCGACAATGGATGAGAAGATGCCAAGCCCAAGAAGCACTGCTCCAACTGCTATCGCTGCGCCTCCAACTGCGCTGGTAGGGAGCGCGGAAATATCTGACCCTGGGAGCATGTCTTGTGGTTGCTGCGATGATGTTGGCCCTCCAAGCGTTGACATCACCGGACCTAGGGCCATCATGCCTAGCCCTCCGATTACCATCAAGCTACCGCCAATTATGTTGAGAATTGCAATTATGGTCACGCCGGTCGGACGTGCGCAAGCTATAGTCACATGCTCCGAACGGCAGCATCGGATTTAAAGGCACTGGTCTTGGAGATTATTGCGTCAGCAACTTGAGCTCGCTCCGCTGCCATGAGAGCATACATCCGCAATTACGTTGGCAATCGCATCATTTTCCTCGTAGCATACCTGAATACCACTATAGAGCCTATCTTGGTGTGCTGATGTTGTTGGTTGTCTCTAACCATCATTCTTTGAATTCTGGGAAGAAAGGGATCGATAGGAATGCAAGAAATCCTAGCCGAGATATCTATGCTGTGTCTGTATTGCGTCTACTTCCATTCATATCCCGTGCTCTTGATTTGCAGTGTTGTGGGGTCAAAATCAGACTCCAGAACCAAGACAAGGTTGTTCAACCAAGAATATTTCTGGGAATTTGTGTATCCTGAGAGCATCACCGATACTCTCGTCCTTCCGCCCTCTATCGTCTTGGCTTTTTCATGGGCCCACCACATGAATGTGTCTCCGTCGGATATTGTTACAAATCCATTGTAGCTCGCATCAATGATTCCGTGCGGGTATTGGGTCATGGTACCAGAACCCGTGCTCTTTCCACTTGGAAAGTTGCCTATGCCCCTCAAGTCCTCTACAAAGCTCAATTCCATTGTCGTTCCTTCTACGGGGTGGACTTTAGTTATCCTGAACGCTACCACATTGCCCGTCCCTTCAAAGATTTTCTCGCCTAAAGCCATAGCAAAGTGCAGGGTTTGTAGTTCATAAAGATTACGTCGCCTGATCTGGATGCTGATTTCGTCTTTTGTGTTGCTTTTCCATTATTTACCTGAGAGATCAGGTATGTTGGGGAATGGCACTTCTACTTTAATGCCATCCCTGTCGATTTCTAGGGAAGCCTTGTATTCTGATTCCTTATGTGTTGCCATTTGATAGCCACTAGTTGTCGGTGGTACGTATGATGTGATGGTTTGTACCACATAGACAGTTGCGGCCACCATAGCTAGAATTACGAAAGCTGTTAGCTTTTGCATCCCGTTCGTTCCCGCAACCACGCATACGGCTGAACTCATTTAAAGGAAGTTCTAGTACAATTTGACCTCTATCTATCACTTTATTTGAGCTGCACTTCATGAAAACATAGTTTTCATTCACTTGGCGGCAAGTTCGCGATTCAATTGGACAAATAGCAACCAACTCCCGCATCGCAGCGAAAACTCCCGCGGTGCAGCGTCATTTTGGAGCTCCCGCTTTTGCAGCAGAACTCTCAATCCACTTCCGTTGTACAGTCGGGCGATTGCCCCGGCAGTTGCAGCGCGGGCGATTCTGTTACGGTTCGGGCGATGATAAAACCAAACTAGAGTTCGTCTTTCTGACGCAAAAAGTATCTGATTGCTTCATCCATCCTCTGAAACATTTGCTCGCGAGTCCATTTAGCAGATTCAGGATTCATAGTGACAGCAATTCTTGATAGGTAAGGTACTAGCCTTAGCCATTTTGGACCCAGTGATGGTTTATTTCTTAATGCAAATTTGTAGAGGTTATTGGTTCTGTTCTTTACTATGATATTTGGCTCAACAAAGAAAATAGGCTCTCTTTCATTTCCATAATCTTGATAAAGCCATATTATTCCATAATTGGTTTTAGTTGTTCTCTTTATCGGCTTGTTGGTCTTCGGATTCCTATGTGTTTTAATATACTCTGGTTCCTTCTCAGATTCCTCGGCTTCTTCTGTTGGTGAACTTCGGTTTTGTCTGTTCAATGTGGGCTCTTTTCCTCTTCCAGATAGTAATTTGCCTTCGGGCAGAATCTTCATATCTTTCAGATAGCTTCTTAGCATCTTGTCAAGTTCATTTCCGATAAGAACTTCATCTCTGCTAACCTCCTCCTCTACCTTGGGGAACCTCGATACGTACTGTCTGAGATGATGTAAGAACTCTTCATAAATGCCATCGTTATCTTTAACGATATCATTTCTTGCTGTTGTCGGTGTCAACCTATTACAATTTATCCATCCGCCAAACCTTCTCTCAGGATCAACAAGTATGGTAGTAACAAAAACGTGCTTGACATAGACATCTAGCACGCCACGACCTTTTTTCTCCTCCTTGATGTTGCCAGTAACATCTACTCCTCCTTTCAATCTACAAACTAGGTGCTCATCCGCATCTATCTTAGCTCTGGATTCAAGTTTAGCACCATTAAGTATGATTTCAAAATCGTTTGCAAGACGTAATCCAAATGCTTTTTTCAAGTAATTTGCCAGTTCGTCAGTTGGAGGTACAATTTCGGGATTAGGAATGACTATTTGCGTGCCTGTATGATCCAGATACTTGTTTACTTTGCCAATCTCATAGTCAAGATATTCTGGTGTCATTACTATGCTGATACCATATTCATCGTTGTTAGTTCTGAAATTAACATTCTTGCCTAGCCGTAAAAGTGAAAGCTTCCCAAGTCCTTTTTCACCAATAATCTCTCCTCCAAGTTTTGCTTTTGCAGCCTCTCCAAACGTTGCAAATTTTTCTACATCCTTTATGCCTTCTCCCCAATCTTCGACGATAATTTCTTTCACAGAAGTACGAATCGCGACCTTCTTACTACCCTCATCAAAAGCGTTTGAAATAGCTTCTCGGAACGATTCAAAAGGTGAAGGATATAGCCTAACAGATAACTCGTAGATGATATCTGCACCAGCCTTATGCTCTAGTCTCAACCTCATGATCACCTATTCCAAAGCTGTGTTCGGCAAATGTAGGCGTGATTCTCACGGTTTATCATAAAAATGCAACAGTATAAAGTTATTGCTAAATGTAGCATACGAGAGAAATTTTGTAATTGAATACTTACTTTATTAGTAAAAAAAGCTACTTGCTGCTTCTTAAATACAAAAACAATCGATTGAAAACTGAATGCAAACGGCGATAAGATCAGTCTGTCCAAAATGTGGTGAAGTAGGTACTCAGATCGTAAGAAAGACTGATTCTGTAAACGCTATGGGAAGATTCTTGAGTTTCAGACACATAAACAATGAATGCTTTATTGGTAGGGTTCAAACAACCAGAGAAGCTTTTGCTGAAATGTTCGGTTAATATTCGAATGTTTATTTAGAGGAGGTCGCCTCCTCTGTCTAAATGGTAGAAGGGCAATGCCCTAAATGCGGAAAACCTGGAAGACAGCGGATTCATCAAGATGGGAAGTCATCACGCTTCTACTTAGAATATATCCATTATGAAGATAGCCGTATGAGGGTATGCCACATTGGTCGAGTAAGAAGTACAAGCGAAGCAATGAGCGAGTTTGAAGAATCTACTGAACAGCAGTACAAAGAAGCCTTAGATGGCATAGTGAAGGATATCAAGGAATTAGTAAATAGTTATGAGCCTGAAAGTCGAATATGGCAGAAAGTCCTTGCTAAGCGTCTAAATGAAATATTCAACAAATATGGCTATTGATGATTTTTCGTTCCATCATATTGTCGCCTTTCATAGTCTAGTCATTGTTTTGTATTCTTATCCAGCAACTATCTCTACCATTTGGCAGCCAATTGTATCCCTGAGCTCTTACGATATCATTGATTTCGCGCCAAACCTTTAGATCAAGCCACCCTTTAGGCATGATCTTCATACAATCCTTTTCATTGATGATCTGAACTTTGTTTATTCTAATTCCAAGACCTTTGACAAATGGAGCAATGCCCCTCTCTTTCTGATAGATTGCAGCCTGTCGCATCAGCGATTCAACCTTGTTTTCTCCAAGATTGAGGTTTATGCCCGCCGCTTGAGCTGGTGTTTGTCTTATCGCTTGGTTGACTCGGATAAAGTTGTAGTGAATCCGCATTGCATCGACTAGCTCTTGTGCCGCTTCCGCGTTATCCAATCCTCTCATGACGGTTTCGCGATCTCTGACTGTACCGTTGAGACGCTCAACTTTGGGATTCAAGCCCTTTTCATTGCTGCCGATACTGCGTATGTTTTGGATTCTCGGTACTGTGTGACTATGAAGCTCTTTTTGGAACGCATCATCATAGCTCGGTAATCCGTCATGCACTATCGCTTTTGGCAATGGAGCTCGCTGCTTCATTTCCTGAAATACCGACCTTGCATCGTTGGTTGATCTCTTTTGGGTTATCTTGCTGCATATCCAGAAGCGCGTTGTAGAATCCATCAGGTTCCATAGCCAGCTATAGTGATTGTCAAATTTGCGATTGGTGTGGTTTTCCTTATTTTCAAGTGTCATGTTGGTATCGTTCTTTTCATTTCTGACATGCAGAAGCATCTCATCGACGTGGTAAACGCCGCTTAGCTGAGATGGCACAAATGAATCAACATAAGGCTGTACTGTAGCGTTGAATTTCCTTATCCATCTGCAAATGCTGCCATAACTTACATCGACATTATCTGACTGCTTCAAGTAGTCGGCTATCTTTCTGAATGATACGCCTTTGAAATAAAGGTCAATCGCGTTGCTCATTATCTTGGCTGGTGCTTTTGAATAGTCAAATGCGGGATTGAAAGTAAACCTGAATCCGCAATCCTTGCAAAAATACCTCTGAATGTCACCAGCTTTTTTGTTGTGTCTCACGCTGCACTTGACATGATTCTCGCTAGAGCATCTCTTGCAGACAATTTTGCCGACCTTGGCAGCATCGATGATGCTTTGGTTAATTGGAGTCGGAAATGTGTCCTGATATACGCGCTTGCGTAGTAGTTTTGAAAAGATAACTGCATGGATATGCTTGCACAATGACTGCTGGCCTGACAGTTTGCTTAACCTGTAGGTAAAGTCTGGACATTCACACCTCCAACCGTTGATGATCTTGAAAACGGTGTACCACTTGCTTGGATCGGATTGTGACCTCACTTTGTAGGTCAGCTTGTTTAATCGTTGGATTGAAACATCTGGCTGACCTTCCTTTCCTAATGTGCTTGCCATTGCAAGACCTTTCATTTCACGCATTGTTTTGGGTTCCATTAGCTACCTATAGGTATATACCAGCAGGTTTATAAGGTTATCTAATGGTATCTAATGGTGTATGGTAATGCAGAAGATCATGGTTAGCATGTCAGATGAAATGGTCAAGGCTCTTGAGGCGGAACGCAAAGCGCGCAAGCTTGAGACTATTCCTGAGGCTGTACGATCAATCCTCGGCGAATACTTCAAAATGAAAGATGCTCAGAATTGAAATGCAACCCCTTTAAAAGGCAAAACTAGAACGTTTATGAAGCAGAACTTTCTAATTTTAGTTATGGCGTTGATGCACAGGCCAAATCCTTTGGGTAAGATATTGTGTTGGCAGGGCAGACATTACGTCACTGAGGATGACCTAGAAGCATTAGCTGACTCCAATAATGGGACATATCCAATGACTTGTACCCGCTGCAATCGAAAGATAATCCTTAGGGTTGATCCAGATAACCCCGGCGAGTATTTGACAGACGAACCCAATCCTGTAAAAAGAGCTTAAGGGTTTTCTTTTTCGATTTTTGCCTTTAATCTTGCAGGCATCTTTCTATCATCCCATTTCAATGCTCGATAAATGCCCACCATGACGATGGAGAACGCGATGTAGATAATATCGAAGTGTGTTTTATTCCAAGGCGGATTGGTCTCGTATGGATAAGGTCTGTCAAAAGAATCCAATTGCGCCGCATAAGCGAATGACTGAAAGACAAAGATACTTGCAAACAGTACAGTGGTTATCATTCTACGCCATCTTATGCTCTTGTTATTTACGTCATTCTTGTATTCGACGAATTTTACCGCATCCCATAACAAGTAGAGGATAAACATGGCAGGCAGAACCCAGAGAAAAATCTCACCAAAAAATCCAGAACTCGAAGGATTGGCAACACTCACGATATAGTATGTGAAAAATACAATCGTCAAGTCAATTACAAACCTCATATTTCCAGCGCGGCCTTTATGCGGCTCTTTGTGCACAGAGCGATAGTAGCCGATCCATCCTGAAATAACTATGAAATAAGCCATGAGCATGCCCGCCGCATCAACGAAGGATCGTGTAGATTCCCAAATCTTGGACATTGGAATGAAAATCTCATCTGCTTGAAAGAAACTCTGACCGATTATTACCGCTACGATTACTTCAAGTAGCGTTACATAGAGCGTGCTGAGTTTCTTATAATGCACTGTTATTCAGCTAGCTTATACCATTATCCCTTAAGCATTACGGTCAACAACCTCGATAGGTCGTTATGAGGAGCTAGCTTTTAATTTAACGACAAGAACCTTGGCATGGATGGAAATAAAGAACCTCTTAGGATTAATCTTCATAGCAATCATAGGGGCGATCTTTATCAATGTTGGATATAGCACCAATTCCATCTTTACTCAAGCCTTCGTTTTGGGCGGCATTGTTGCTATCATTGTTGCAGCTATTGGATTTTACAAAGAGCTTTTCGCCTAGCTTTTTTCGTGCAGCAAAATAGCCCAATGCAAAACCGGCATAGACTATTCCCGTAAATACAAACGTTGTTAGCACGATGTTGACAGTGATGAGCAAAGGAGAGCTCCAATCGAGCTCTAAGACAAAGGGAAATGACACAGTGAGTATTATACGTGGTCAGCTTTTAGGGTATCGGTGATGAGACAGCGCTACTTATTTTTTGATCAACGAACCTTCTCTAAAATTACAAATGATGTGCGAAATGTTTCACGTTCTATCACACCTTTGATTGTATATCCTTCTGAACAAATTTTATCAACCAAACCCCACGCGCCATCCAGCCTAATTCCTGCAATTTCTACCACTTTGATATTTTCACCACTATACTTGAGCAGATGCGCGTTAATGCCTTCTTCTTTGTCCTTGCTTTTGCGCTCATTATAATGCTCTAAACACAGTTTGCTATCTGGAGGATATCCTGTCCATGCTTTCTCTGGTGAAAACCGTTGCCCCATGCCTATCTCTTTTTGACATACATAGCAGACATCCTTGGCCATAAGCTGGAATCTGTATTGGTGTTGTTTAAGCATGGGCACTTGAGTAACAACCTTTTATACGCGAAAAACTGACACGCTACAGTGGCAATAATCTTTTCAAAGCATTTTGAACAACTGATTGAGAACAAGCATGGCATTACAAAAAAGGTTGTCTTGGATGCCATCGGAAACAATCTGCGTTTTCAAAAACCACCGTTGAAAGGTGGTGTCGTCGAGTTATACACTGCACAAATGAAAGACAGTCACGATTACCTCATTGTTTGGTCACATGCTCAAGGTCATAACCTGATGGTTGATTCTGCATTTAGAATACGTCAGGAATTGGTTGATGAGGTGAAGACGCTGGAGCCTCTAGGTTTGTTTAGAGCATTTATTGGAATAGTAGGTTTACCAATGAAATTAACAGGAGAAGCAGAGCGTTTCTACTTTAGCCAGTTAATTCCTATTGAATCATTAGATCAGAACTATGTTATGCAATGGATAAAGGAACATGCTCAGCCAGTAGATCGGGTTCCTCACATCATCTATTCTCAAGGATTACTGCAAGCGATCACAGAAAACGGCAGAAACTATTTGGAATGCGCAGGTACGTTCTGTGTCGATATGGATGTTTATTCTGATTGGATAGCAAGAAAGCAATGAGGGTTTCTATACGCCCCTTTCTGTCGAATTTTGTTATTTGTAGTAAAACAATATCGCCCGAACGGTAACAGAATCGCCCGCGCTGCAACGCGTAGGGCAATCGCCCGAGTACGCGACGGAACTCTCAATCCTAATACTTATATTAAGTTCATAAAACACCGTTATATTGTATGGCGTTTCTAGAAGTAAAGGATCTGCACGTCAGCATCGACGGTAAAGAGATCCTCTCTGGACTCAATCTGAACGTTGAAAAGGGTGAGGTCCACGCGATAATGGGACCGAACGGCTCTGGCAAGAGCACTCTTGCAAATGCTATCCTCGGTCACCCCAAGTACAGCGTCGAGTCTGGCGATATACTTGTAAATGGAGAGAGCATCCTTGACCTGTCTACTGATCTTCGAGCAAGGAAGGGGCTTTTTCTTGGATTCCAGTACCCTATCGAGATCCCTGGCGTTGGCTATAGCCACTTTTTGAGGAATGCTTACAACACTCTCGGTAAGGAAGACAAGAGCCGAGAAGTGTTCCTCACGGTCCGAGAGTTCCACGAGTACGTGAAGAAGAATCTCGACGCAGTAGGTCTTGACAAATCGTTCTTGAGCCGCTACCTGAACGAAGGGTTCTCTGGCGGAGAGAAAAAGCGCTCAGAAGTGATGCAGATGCTTGTCCTAAAACCAAATATCGCGATACTCGATGAGCCAGATTCAGGGCTTGACATTGATGCAGTCAAGGCGGTAGCCGAGGCAATAAACAAGCTGATAGATACTGGTGCTGGTGTGATCGTGATTACACACTATGCGAGGATTTTGCGGTACCTGAAAAAGCTGGATCGCGTCCACGTGGTCGCAAAGGGCAAGGTAATCCGGTCTGGTGGCAAGGAGCTCTCGGAAGAGCTGGAAACAAAGGGCTACGGCTGGCTTGGAATAGACGAGGACAAGCAGTAATTATAACGGAATTAGAAGTCTTAGCACTTCATTCTTATTTCTCCTCCAATATTTTCGAAATCTGACTGATGGCCATTAATCTGGCCTCATCGCTAACATCAAAAAGCGCGGCTTCTACCTGCTTCAGGCTATAGGTTGCGACCTTGCCTGCCAAGAGCTCAACCTATAATTCTCGAGGTTGTAGATCGGGGCATCTGCAGTTGAAAATCTGATAGTGTACTCTAACTAAGACTTTTCAATTTCTCGTCCGCAAGCACCCCCATCCTTGCCAAGTCTATGTAATGATCGATTCAATTGCCACTATTCAGAGTTGCTGTTGTAAGAATAGTTGGGAATCGATTGCCATGCACATGGCTGCATTTGTGTACGGATTACACAATTGTTTTAAATATGGTCTGGAGGCAATCTAGAACAAATGTCCGAAAAAACACCCGCTGCTGCAGCCACTCCTACCGCGACTACTTTTTTGAACTTTTCATTCTTCAAGGTGGATCCAAAGTGGCGCTGGCTCAACGAGATCGGCAAGGAAGAAGCGGCTAAAGAGTTTGCAAACCTGGTCGAAGTGGCAAACACAAAGATCAAAGTGCGAACATATTCAACTCTGGGTCTGCGTGAAGACTCTGACTTTATGATCTGGATGATATCCGACTCTGTCGAAAAGATGCAGGTTATGACTTCCAAGATCTATTCGACAGTGCTTGGGAAATATCTGACACCGTCGTACGTCTTTTTGTCGGCAGCAAGGCCGTCGATCTATTCTTCTAGGGTCACACCCGGCTTTATGACTGACGAGGAACCCATGAAGTACTGCATTGTCTATCCCTTCGTAAAGTCACGCGAGTGGTACTTGTTGCCATTTGAGGAGCGCAAGAAAATGATGGAAGAGCACATCATGGTCGGTCGAAAGTTCCCGCAGGTGAGGCTTAATACTACATACTCCTTTGGTCTTGACGATCAGGATTTCATGCTGGCATTTGAGACTCCTGACTTGATGGCATTCTTGGAGCTGATAATGCAGCTTCGAGAGACAAAGGTGAGCAAGTACGTTGTTCGGGATACGCCTATGATTGTCTGCGTTTATAAGGGAGTCGAGGACATCATCAAAAGTCTGGGATAATGCAGGCGCTAAGAGAATGGGCCGTTGTCTGCAGGGCTCTTGAAGAAGGCCGACAGGTCGTGCTTTTGCGCAAAGGTGGCATACTGGAATACCGACAGGGCTTTGAAGTAAAGCATGACAGGTTTTTTCTGTTTCCTACATTTGAGCACCAGTCAAAGGATCATTTGCAGTCAGATTACGCGAATAGCTTGGATGACGTGTTGAAAGACCAACCCGCCCCAGGAAAAAACAGGATAACTTCATACGCACAGGCGGTTGAGGTGAAGGAACTGACTGACCGCACTGCCGTGCACTCGCTTGCAAAATACCACATATGGAACGAAAGCTATGTTAATGCGAGGCTTGATTACAACCCCAAGAAGCCAATGAGCGTGATATTGCTCCGCGTTTTCAAATTAGCTAGTCCGATAATGGTGGACAGCAAGCCCGAGTGGGCCGGTTGTAAGTCATGGATACCGCTTGATCTCGAAGCAAGAGGTACGCCCGTGTTGAGCGATTCTCAGTTTGAAAAAATCGCAGCAGAAGTTAGGGAGGTGCTATCGGTAGCAGCATGAAATATCGAAGACTTGGCAAGAGTGGAATAAAGGTAAGCGAGATAGGCTTTGGAACATGGACTATAGGCCTCGACTGGTGGGGCAAAAAGATCGATGATGATGAAGCCATAAAGATGCTAAAGCGTGCCTACGACCTTGGGATTAACTTTTTTGAGACTGCCGACATGTACGGTAAGGGCAAGAGTGAGCGCCTGATGGCTCAGGCCTTCAAGGACATGCGTGGCGAAGTAGTTTATTCAACAAAATGGGGCTATGACATGTACAACGCGGAACAGGTGGGGCACAACGAGCTCCCGCAAAAACACGATCCAGACTTTCTACAGTTCGCACTTTCAAAGAGCCTCGAGAGGCTACAGACCGACTATGTGGATGTATATAGTCTGCATAACCCCAAGATGGATGCGATAAAGAATGATGCACTTTTCCGCGCGCTCGACGCCTTGGTGAAAGAGGGAACTATCAAGAGCCACGGCGCTGCACTTGGGCCTGCTATCGGGTGGAAAGACGAAGGACTTGAGGCGATAAGGAACCGCCACATCACTTGCCTTCAAACAGTCTACAACATTCTGGAACAGGATCCGGGCCGCGATTTTATCCGCGAAGCCGAACGTTATGATGTTGGAATTATGGTGCGTGTGCCAGACGCGTCAGGACTGCTGACAGGAAAGGTTACGGCCAATACAAAATTTGACAAGAATGATCACCGCAGCTTCCGAAAACAAGAGTTCATCCTGGAAGCGGTCCAAAAGATAGAGAACATGAAGCCTATCGCAAACAGCAAGGGGTGGAACATCACCGAGCTTGCGATCAAGTTCATCTTATCTCAAAAGCAGATTTCTGTGGTACTGCCGACGGTGATAAGCATGGAAGAGCTAGAGATGTTTGCGTCGCTTTCCGATGGTAACTACCTCAATCCGTCAGAGGCTGCCCAAGTCGAGCAGTTGTACGAAAAGAACTTTTACGTCCTGCCAGTCGCCAAATGAGCGCCACAACCGAGCTCTTGCAGGACCACGTCTTCATCCGACGACTGCAGACAGTTATTGAAAAATGCTATACTCTGCTGTATGAAGGCAAGGACGTGCCGTTTGGCGACCTTGTCAAGATAGCTGACATGATTGAGCAGTTTGTGGACAACCTGCACCATGGCAAGGAAGAAAAGAGATACTTTCCGGAAACAGAGGGCAGGGATCATTATTCGGAAGAGATCCGCAAGTTTGTGATAGAACATGAATTTGGCCGGAGGATCGCTAAGAGAGTGAAGGTTCACCTAGAGGAACTCTTGCAGGGCAAGGATGCAAGAGAACCCTTGGCACGTTTCCTGAAAACCTACTCTGTCTTTATTTTGGATCACACCTCAAAAGAGGACCGATTCTTCAACGACATCAAGGAAAGAAAATTGCTCTCTGATAAGGAAGAAGATGATCTGAAAAAGGCATTCGAGCTCATGAGACGCGACTGCATGCGCAAAAGTGGCGACATGGAAGAAATGCTACGGCAGCTAGAAAGCGCCGAGTGGGCGCGCTAGACGAAATATTTCACGCGCTCTTTTTTGAACTCTCGCGAGCTGAACAGTATCTGGTAGTCCTTTATGCCAATCGATTCAGACATCTCGGCAGCCATCTTTTCTGCGGCCTCGAGCGTCCTTGCATGCACCATGCTGAATAGGTTGAACCTCCAGTCAGGATAGATCGGCCTCCTGTAGCAATGGCTCACTTGCGGGAAAGCAGCCAACTTGAACCCTACTTCGTCAATCTTGTCTTCTGGCACGTGCCACACGACCATGCCGTTTGCAACAAAACCCGCGTCACGGTGACGCAGAATTGCGGCAAACCGCCTCATTATTCCGTTTTTCTCATACTCTTTTGCCTTGGCAAGCAGCTCTCCTGTCGTTATTCCCAGGTTGTTAGCAAGTTGCTTGAACGGCTCTGGTACCACTGCAAGGTCCTTTTGGAGCTCACGAATGAATTCCTTGTCGCGCTCAGTAATTTGCACTTTTTCTGGACTAAGCTCTTTCACCTGATCGGTCGGCCTGGGTTTCTCTGCATCGTTGTTAACCATATCGAGCCTAACGCCGATCTTGTAGAGCTTGAGGGTGGGAAGCACTCTGTACTTTGTCACACCGTCAAGCGCCGCCATCATGTCGAGGTCGTCTTTCATGTCAGTGCCAGGTGGGACCGCAAGCGTGAACCACATGTTGTACTCGTGGTTGCGCTCATAGTTGTGGCTGACGCCGGGGTGCTCGTTTACCCTTTCTGCAACAAACTCGAGTTTGTCTGGCTTTACAGAAAACGCTACCAGCGCGCTCTTGTAACCGAGTCTGCGTGTGTCAAAGATCGCGTTTATCTGCCTGATGAGTCCGATATTCTTCAATGACGATATCCTGCGCATGACCTCTTGTTCAGAGATTCCATACCTTTGTGCAATCTCTTGATAGGGCCTGTCTACTAGAGGAAAAACCCATTGGATCTCGTTTAGCAGCTTCTTGTCAACTTCGTCAAGCCGCTCGTTCACTTGCATTTGGCAAAGTCAAAATTGCTTCCAATCTATTAAAACCTACCTCTTGTATAATATCTCGTGGTAGATGCAAGCGCCGCCATCTGGGTCGTCTCTGTCATTGCGTTGTCAGTGGGCATGACCTTTCTTATCCTGTACTTCTTTCGACGGTGATATAGCCACCGCCTACCTGCCCGCCCTCCCTCCCCTAAAGGTGCTTTCTTAGTTATAAGGAGGGCGATCAACATTATGCTTGCCTGTAGGGCTTGTAGCCATCAAGGCGCCTGCTCCCCCAGCGCGCTCTACGGGCAAACCCCTATCTCAAAAATCCTCTCTTCTTTACGTTCCGAATATGCACATGATTTAATTGCCAATTCCGCGAATATAATATGTGGAGGAGAAGAAAAGTGGTTGACAGGGCAAGACTAGCAGCTACAAGATGGATTCCCTACAGCTCGGCGGGCGCCGCAATATCGTTTCTCGCCGGGTTTCTGCTGGGCCTTCCGCCGATACAGGTAATCGTATCGGCTGCAATGACCGCAACTCTGATCTTTAGCGGACTCTTCTTCCAGTCTTATGGAAGAGAACAAAAGGAAGAAAAGGTCCGGCAATGAGATATTTCTCCCTCTCTCTTTTTTCGTCATTTGGGTAACAAGGTTACTGTTAATTTTTAAGTCGGGAGTGCGAAGTAAATGGTACTAGATAAGTCTATGAGGCTATTTGGGTGGAAGCCGAAAGGCAAGATGTACAGTCTAAAATGCAACCAGTGCGGCAACGGCTTTTTGTCGAGCTATGCCCTGGAAGCACCAATCTGCGGAACGTGCCTTCAAAAAGCCAAGTCACTAGACTCTACCATAGAACACGAAAAGCATTGCATAAAGTGCGGTTCTGCTGGCGTAATCTATGGAAAGGAGTACTGCTACTCTTGCTACTTTAATTTCGGGAAAAAATAGGATGTAAGGACGCCGCCGCTGTGGAGACAACATCCCCAGCAAGAAAATGCATGTATGCTATAGTTGGTGTTTCACGCGGCGGATCCTCTCGTCGTCATCCCCTTCCAGACCTGGAAGATCGGCTCGTATTTCTTCACCGGCTCGATCACACCAAGCTGCATCATGAATCTGAGATCATCGCGAATTGCCTTGTGCTCTACAACCTTGCTGTTGTTGGTGAGTCTATAGACATGTGCTGCCATGTAGGAAAAGCTATTGCCTGTGGGCTCGATCCCAAAAAAATCTCCTACGTGCCTGCCGCTTACCTGCAATATCACGACTACCTTGTCGCCAGACGCAATGATTTCTTGCTCCTTGTATTGCAGGTCGGCAAACGCGCTCCTTAGCTTTGTAATAGTGTCTCTAACCTCATCCGGTCCGCGCAACTTGGCACGCTCTGGGCTTGCTTGTGATTCGTGGTTGAAATATTCTGGGTCAACCAGCTCATCGAGCTTGGTGGTGTCGCCAGTGTTAAATGCTTCAATTAGTTTCCTTACTGCTCTTATGCTTTCATCGATCTTTTCTGACATCCGCGGCTACTCGCCAATTTTGTTCTTAAGCCATTTGGAAGAAAATTCCGATTCCCAAAATAGACAGGGGGGAGAGGATCAATCCTGTGGGATAGGATCGTTCCTGCTAATCTTGTAGTCAAACACGTCGTTGAACGTCAACCCAAGGATCACGTTGCGACCTGACGCAATTATCTTCTCCTTCGGCACTGCAAACCTGTAATCATAGTGGCCGTCAACAATTATTTTGGTCTTTGTTTCCTTTATTACATGCCCTACATGGTCTTCGTCCTGCGTCCTAACTCCTTTGTTAAAAAGCGAAGTCGGATATCTTCCTTCGTATGTGGCTAGATCAATTCTTGTATCTGGAGATGCCATCACCTTCTGTATTGGCAGGTTGCAAGATTAATTGTGCTTGGAACAAAACTGTATTGCACATTAACGCAAACAAGAAATCATCCCGGTGTCTGCCAAGTCTAATGCGGTTATGATTATTCAAAAACGGCTTTGATAAGCCCTAATTGCTGTAGGAGTGTGGGATGTCCCGTGGCAGCCAGACCCGCGGAGCCAGCTCCTCAGTCGGTATGGCTGTCGCAAGGCGAGATACTTCACAAAAACATGACATTTCCGGGAGCTGGTTCCAGCATGACAACTCTTTAATGGAATAAAATGGATATTGGAGCATGCCTTCAAGCGAGCTTCTGAGATGCACGGTGTGTGGACAGGAATTCTCGACAATCGATTCGCTAAAGGAGCACCAGATTGCAGAAAGAGAAGAAGATGAGCTCCGTAACAAAGGCTACGCCGATGGTTAGATGATATTGGCATAGCGCTAGCAGTATTGGCAGATTCGGAGCACATTTAGCTAAGAATCTTCAACATTGCTTAACTATTATCATGACATGCCTCTACAAGAATACCCTATGCCATCATGCAGAGTTTGCGGTGGAGAACTGCGACAGGTCGCAATATGTCCTACATGCGAGGAAAATGTCCAGTGGAAGTGCATTTCATGCAACAAAGAGACTGACAGATCGATCCATGTTCATGACAGCAGAATAGTCGCGGCAAAGACCATCGGCATCACTGCAGACGAGTCTTTCGAAACGGAATCCCCTGCTGCCTCTTCCAGATCTTCTTCAGCTACAGTGACAATGTAGATTATTATTATTTATCATTAGGAAGAATCTGAGGTAACTTGTATGGTACCATGCTTTTATCAGGCCGGCTGATAAAATATCCCTACGACATCTCGTGGGAGCAGTGGCAGTAGCGGCGGCGATCGTTATAATACCCTTCCTGAGATGGTCCTTGCAGTAAGCAGTTCCATACGCTTTTCTGCAGTTGTGAACAAGCTGGGTTACATAATCGCCCAAAAGTACCGCAAGAGGCTCCAGCCGCTAATGACCGCAGAAGATAGCCGCAAGAACGCCTTGCATGCAATAATCCGGCATTCGACCCGATTGCCTTGGGAAAGCAAGCTCGGCAAGTCGCAATACTCGATGACTCGATACGAGAATATCATAAGGGTAACAATACCATTGATCGAAAATCATCTGTTACTGGTGTCGATTGATCCGAAAGTTGACAATGTGGATGGTCTGGTGATGCAAGGTATAATGCCTGCGATCGGAAGCTATCACCCTTGACGGTCGTCGAAACTCTGTACTGATACCTCCAGCATTGGATGGATAATGGTGTCACTATTATTCTTGGATTGATAATACAAATTGCAAAACCAAAAAATGATCCTTTTCTCTTCTATACGCTGATTGCTACTCAATGCATAACTAGCATTCTTGCGGCATTTTATGGCTATGCGAGAGGAACAAAAAATCCTCAATCATTTCATTGACGTTGAAGATGAAAATGGCCATACAAACATTCTCCACCAATTGCAGACGATAACAGAACAAAAAGTGGAGGAAATCGACTACCAGCAACAGATAGACAGGTGGAACAGATACCAGGAGATTTTGGACAAAATAGAAGAAAGATGTGGTGCAAATACTGGCGTCAGACTTGACAGAAACGTCAGGCATAACTTTTACTTGTTTACTGCTACATCTTATGCGGCACTTTCTGTTGTAGGCATCACAGGATTGATGGCATTGCTGGGAGCATATTCTTTGGATAACGTCTATTATGCAGGCGGCGGCCTCGCGGTTCTGGGTGTTGTGGCATGGCAGGCATTCGTCAGGGTGCACCACCCATCTATAATCCACTTCAAGTGTTCTCCGGTTTTGCATATCGACGAATTTGCCTACATCCGTCAGGCGATAAAGGCAGTACCTCCTGTGGAGAACGACCCTGTGGTAAGGCTGCCTTTGCTCGAAATGTCTGTATCGAGGAAGTGGTTGTCACAAAACGGGATGCTGAAATTCATGCAAAGCCTTGCCGACATAAGGCTGGACGAGGCGGCAGCGACCATCAAATAGCAGCATTCGTGATTATGTCATGTCATTAAAGCAAGACTGAAAGAGGAAGTAAGGGCTGACATCAATTCAGGAATTGATTTCGGATAATCAGAATACCACTTCTGATCCTGACAAGAGGGCTACAATGTACAAGAGAGTTAATGGAAAGACACGGCGGAGAATGTAAGGTCTTGTCAAGTCATCCGGCGGTAAGAATAATGTGATTCGCATTATCCCGAGTTACCTTACACAATGCCCAAATTCTGAGGATGATGAATGTTCTTTACAAAAGCCAAAAATTGGTTAAGTACTTTAATGGTGGTTTACTCCAAGATGCATTTTCTGTCAGCTGATATTGTCAATATTTACTACGAAGACCATGGCGACAAGAAGTCGTATCCCCTTGTTCTTGTCCACCCGATAGGGGGCAACATCATGATTTGGCAGCAAGAAATCCCGCTTTTGCTGGAAAGGGGATTTAGGGTAATTGCATACGAGATCAGAGGCCACCATAGAACCGCCATAGGTGCTGCCAAAGCGTATGCCATGCGAGACTTGGCAGATGATATGGGTCTGCTGCTAAAGCACCTTGGCATAGAGAAGTGCACCATTATTGGGCACTCTATAGGGGGAATAATTGCGTCGATGTATGCAGCTCAACATCCAGATATGGTTGATGCAATCATCTTGATCAATTCCTCTCCAAAACAGTTTCAAGAGGCAGATCTCGAGAAACACTTCACCACCAGAAGGATAGCGATCAAGGAAGGGATCACAGCATTGGCGGAGCATGGGATGAAGAGCTTTGAATCCCGGGACCTGTTCAGGAATAAAGAGCACTCAGACTTTTTCAGAGAGATGTTTACAAAGACTTCGGTAGATGGGTTTGTAGCTGCAACCCTTGCCCTTTACACAATACCCAAGGATCTGGTTCAAAGGCTGCGGTCTAATGGAACCAGAATATTTGCTGTTGTAGGCCGCAACGATGATGTATTTATGCGACTTTTGAGTGAAACAAAAGAGGAAATTCCTGAAATGGAGCTCAGAATTCTGGAAGGAAGCAATCACTGGATGATAATAGAGAAGCCTGAAGAAGGGTTAGAGGTGCTTGTTGATTTTTTGAAAAAGATTGGAAAATAGCATGGCAATTAGCTAGCATAGGACAATAGCGACATTTTCACACTCTCGACATTAATGTGGACTAAATTTTGCTAGAAAATAACGACTAATGTCCTTGTGGAAGATTCCGCAGCCAAAACCTGACTCGACCTTATTCCAGATGGTGGCCTTGACGCAGCTTTTCATATTTGCTGCGAATCCGATCCCTTGCTTCTCGAGTTGCATCCTCGTCAATCTCTATCTTGCTGACAACATTATTTTCTATGTGCAGTCGGAGTCGCATTCCCGGCTCTGCATCATTTACAAGCTCTAGTGGGAGATCAAATCGCTGAGAGCCGCTGTCAGAATAAATGATGGCATGTTTTCCTTCGATGCGATCATAGCTTGCTTTGATCACTCTTTTTTCCATCGACTACCTATCCTCATATAGCCAACAAGTGAAATTAATGCTATTGTGGCAATCGCTGCTATGGCAGTGTGGAATTCCGGCACCACCACTGTCTTTCCTGTTCTCTCTGAAAATTGAATAATCATTGCCGCCCTCGGTGGTCAGCGTTATTGTGCCGTCGATATCTGTTCTGAAAATGTGCTGAGTCCCTGCGGCGTATATCCTCTCTAGCGCTGCTTGATGCGGATGTCCGTAGCTGTTGTTTGTTCCAGCTGATATGACCGCAATCTCTGGTGAGACGGCCTGTAGAAAAGGATCGGTGCTTGAATATCGGCTGCCGTGGTGACCAACTTTTAGAACATCGGCGTCAAGATCAGCACTTCGCTCTCTAACGAGCCGCTCCTCTGCATATTGTTCCATGTCTCCTGTGAACAAGGCGGTGAAATTCCCATATGTCAACTTCAAGACCACGGAATTGTTGTTGATTTCGTCTTCTATCCCTTCTGGCAATGGAACTGCTGGATTAAGAAATTCCAGATTTACAGAGGGATCGAGGTTAATCAAACTGCCCTCTCTTGCAGTTTCTAATGGAATCCTCTTGGCTTCGATACCCTCCAAAAAGTCTTCAAACGTTCGCGTTGTGTGAATCTGTCCGGAATCCACAACATATCCTATGTCGATATCGCTATCGATGACTCCGATCAATCCGCCAATATGGTCTGCATGTGGGTGAGTAGCTACTATTACATCCAAGCGGTTCAGACCGTGATCCCTTATAGTTGCAAGCACCGTATCAGAACTATCGCGCTCACCGCCGTCGATTAGCATCGTCTTTGAGTTGGGGAAAATAATCAAGATGGAATCACCCTGATCCACGTCAATGAAAGTTATTGTAAGGGTACCATTTGGAGCGTGACGTGGATAGTCGGCGCCCTGTGATGATTCTTGATCTGTCATCGAATTGGGAAAAGTGGTCGAAGAACTGTCTTCAGAGTCGGGAACGAAAGTTCCAAAATTAGCACCACCCAAGGTACCGCTGTGGAAGACCCAGTTGTTGTCTGCACCGTCGGGCGACCGCTGCCAAGTGGCATTATTGTTGTCACGATCCGTAAACGGACCAGCTGAATCTACGAGTGCACCTGAAGCATCTCTCAACTCTATGATTTCGCCTTCGTTATCGAGCCACTGGGAGTCGCTGCCAACTAATAGGTATCCTCTGGCCGGAATTACAGTTCCCGCAGCGATTGTAATGCTGACACTGGTTCCTGCCTTAGAGCTTATGGTCCAACCACTAACGTCGATAGCGTTACTTGAAGGATTAAAGAGTTCAACCACTTCTGAGCCAATATCTGTTCCCGCGGGATTTGTTTCAATTTCATTGATTACTACAATGGGGGTAGTAGTGGCAACTGCTTGGTTGAAAACAAATAATGATGAGGATAGAATTACTGCAACTATGATGAAGAGGAGTTCTCTACTCAATCATGACTACAAGGATGGACATCGATATAGATATTGTGTAGGCTCAGACAATGGCCGGGGTTTTTCAGAATTTAGGCTTGCCTTTGTTGATTAATGCTGGTTATGCGACTCCGTGGGTAGAAGCTCCTACGCGAATGATGTTAGTGCCGGCACTAGTGTACAGAGGGGATCGCAACTAGCCTGGAGAATGTGTGGGATTGCCACTCCTCCCACCCCCATGAAATACTTGATGTTCGAGCAAATGCAGGTGTGCAAATTGAATGTCCCAAATTTGAGCGTGATTTTGCTAAAGTCTATCGCTATGTAATGAATCTTGAGAGGACTTGGTGTCCTGGGGTATTCTGACGCTAGTATCAAATAACCTAGTTACATAGTTTAGTTGTGAATCGCCGACGTGTCCTTGTATTGGGGGGCATAGCCGTTGCATCGGCAACTATTGGCGTCTTGTCTTACTATTTCTTCATGTCTGCTTGGATCTATGTCGAAGTAAGCCTTGGCAGGCATGATGTCGAGATTATTGACCTTACAGATGACGACATGACACGCCACCCAACATTGCAGCGCCTCACAATAGAGTCCGATGAATCTCGTAATATTGTACCGTCTCGCGCAATCGAACAAATTTCAAGAATTCAAGCCGATGAAATAGCCGCTCTTCTTAAAATGCGCACTGGTGAGTCCAATGCCGGTGGTGCATTCGCCTACAATAATACAATTTATAGTATTTACATTTTCTATCAGTACGACTCACCGGGTATAATGTAGGGAAATCATCTATACGCGGACAGGCATTGCACAAAGTGGCCATCCCGTTTTCATATCTATAACAAATTTTGAAGAAGATGGCGCGGGGAGTGGGATTTGAACCCACGTGTCCTTACGGACATGGGATTAGCAATCCCACGCCCTACCAGGCTAGGCGACCCCCGCACTAATGCCTTGTGCTCGAATTGATAGTTTGCGCGTGTAAAAACGTTACTGGTGGTGCCTTCTAATTTCCACTAGCGGTACTAGAGCATATAATGCGTTGTCTCCGTCTGACAAGTAGTCATTTGAAATCATAAATGACAGTTTCATTCCGACAAATGTCTTAATTCGATCTTGATGCCTCTGTGAATAAAGCTAACGTAGGATGAAGGTGCCTGTTTATTTTCATTCAGACATTGAATTCCCGTTCTAATTAATGGCACTGGTCCATGCTTGCGTGGGGTTAGTTATTTCGCTGTCGCAGATATGAACGCATTACTCAATATTGCGACTGACCATATTGAGGAGCTGGTTGTTGTTGCTGCTGATATTGCTCTTGTGGCGGCTCCTGTTGTTGTTGATAATAGTTCTGCGACTGGTACTCTGACAACGGACGTAGCCATGATGGACGTTGCTCAATCCTTTCACCTGGCTCTCCTCGCAGACCCATTGCATCCGCATACCTGAGAAATGTGTCGAGGCTTGCAACTACAATCCTTGCTCGGATCACTACCAGTGGTATTCCGATGACTGAAATGGATATGTATGCATCTATAACCAAGCCTTTGTCTAATATGCGATCTACTAACTCAAGCAGGCCGAGTATAGGTTTGCTAAGTGAGTCTCCCCCACCGTCTCCACTTTGTAGAAAGGACGGGTCCTGCTGCTGTTGATAATACCCTTGCTGAGACATGCATTATGGTATTTGATAAATTATTAAAGCCATTTGTGAGATTCTTTGCTATTTAAGATACCGCTTGAAGAAACAAAATGAGATTTTAGTGCACTCAGTAGTACATTAGAACAGATGGCGACCTCTATTCGCCGACTTCTTCAACCTGCTGTTGATCATTCTTGAATAGAAAAAATCAGATTGCAAGCAACTTTAAAATATTCATATGAGTGCAAAAAATATCAAAAGCCGGTTTTTTATTGCAGAACCGCATTCACTTCTAATCTGTGCAATTTGCTATATTTGTTGATGCGCCCGTTTTGCTTGATGTCTGACGAAATTAAGGAAGGTATGGAAAACACAGCAGACAAGATGAAGGCAGGTGCCAAGGCAGCGGGCAACAAGATGCAAGATGCCGGCAGCGAAATGAAATCAGAATACAACAAGGAAAAGGTAAAGGAAAAGCTAGACTAGGCCGTGTTGGTAGTCAGCTTTTTCCAATTTTTTAACGAGCGTACATCTTTCCTACTGGAGATGACTAAAGCTGCCAGTGACGAGGCTCGAACCTTTTGCAATGAGGCCAGAGAACTCGTTTCCAAGCGGCTCAAGACACTTGTCCTGCATCATCCTTGCAAACGTGTCGTCGCGATGTTTGCTGTCTCTGTAGAATTGAAGTTCCATCCAGACTTCTTCGTCTTGATCAGCAGAAATTGTCTTGTCGATGGACACCATCGGCATGCCTTCTGCGCCCTGGCTGCCTGTGAATTGGTAGTACTCAATTCCGACGCCGTTCTTCTCAAACCACGGCACAAATTGCTTCAGGTTCTTTACAATGTTGTCGTGGTTCCTTTTTGGAACTCTATAAAAAACTACTTCAATATGTCCTGCGTTTTTAGCGGATTCTTTGTTACTCATAGGCACACCTATGACAGATAAAATAAAAGGAATTACGCCCCAAGGGGAGGAGGCATACAAAGAAGAGTATATCGCCTCCTGCGAGCATTACTGATATTATCTCAAAAAAAGCATGCAAAAACGAGAAAGTCATTCTTCGGGCTAGACTGACTGGGTGGATATGAAAAAGAAAGAGGAGAGGGCTTTTGGTTAGCTAAAACGCAGTTTTCTATGAGCTCTGAGTCTGCATGTACTCTGCTACATGGCAGGCTGGAGCATGCTTGCCCTGTTTCCTTCAGTATCAAGAAACGACACATACAGGCCTACACCCGGTATCTCCATCGGTTCTCCGAGCACTTTTCCTCCTGCCTTCTCTACATCCTTTGCATGCTTCTTGACATCCTCTACTGCAATAACTATCGAGGGATACTGCGCCGGCATATCGTCAGTCTTCTGGAAAAAGCCACCGTTTATCGTCCCCGGTTTTTTCGGCCGTCCGTTTTCATCAGTTTCCGTCGTGGCAACCAAGACGTAATGTCCCATGTCCTCTCCTAGCTGCTGGGTTTTCCAGCCAAACACCTTTGTATAAAAGTCGGCCATGCGATTTCTGTTTTCAGCTGGCATTTCAAAATGGATAACGGGGTTCATATTCCTTTGTCGCTCCCCCGTACGGTAAATAACTTAAAAGAAGTTACTCCCCAAGGGGAGGCTTATTAATTGTAAACGGTGACAAATTTTGCTTGCGGAAGACCAGACCGAAGCGAAACAAGATGGAAATATACAACGACATCCTCTGCGCGATCAAGGCGGAATTGACAAACGGCGAGGTCAAGCCTACGAGGGTTCAGACGCTGAGCAATCTGGCCTATGACAAACTCGTCAGGTACCTGAATGAACTGGAGAGCAAGAGAATGATCGTGCAGAATCCGCTTCGACTTACGGAGAAGGGTCACGATTTTTTACAGGATTACGAACGCATCAGGGACTTTGTGGCAGCAATTGGTGTAAAGTACTTTGGCACAACTAGCGGGAGGGAAACCTATTGAGCACTGATAATGAATATCGACCTTTAAGGTTCCTTGACAGACTCGAAGGCAATAATCACATTGTGCTCCTGTACGACAATGAAAGATATGCTGACATGATAATAGCCCGCTATTTCCGGAATGGATTGGAAAATGATGAATCATGCATCTTTTTCACGCCCGATGATCCAAAGACAGTTGAAGAGAGGCTAGCTGCGCAGGGTATTGACGTTGACTTGTACAAGAAGAAAAACTCGCTACGAATCTTTTCCATCGAAAGATCTGACGAGAACAAGCGCGACATGCTCACTACTCTCAGGCGCATAAGGGCCGAAGCCACCAAAGACATGAAGCCACCTTACAGGTTCGCCGGCAGGACGATAACCGACACGACTACAATAGAGGGGATGAAGCTTGGGATGGACATAGAAAAATCAGGTCACGAACATTTCCACGAATTTGACAATTCACAATTGTGCTTCTATGATATTTCAGCCATTGAGCCATCAAGGAGGGACGACTGGATCAGCCAGCTCCTGAAGAACCACCACTATGTAGTCTATGCATCTGACCCCGACAAGGCTGTAGCGTTTGAAACCAATCTGCTGCTGGTAGAGGAAGAAGAAGGGGAAGAAGAAGAGGAGGAAGAAGAGGAAGAAGAATATGAATGATGATCTTCTGCTATTATTTGTCCAGCCTGCTCACCACAAACGCAGAGCCAAACACTGCGGCACTTGCAACCAGCGCGACGAATCCCATGACTCCCCAGTTGACATTGGGTAGTAGCTGTGGGATCTGGAATACCATGCCAGAGCTTACGAGAGAGTGCAGGCCAAATGCCATTAGAAATGTTCCCACCCCTATCAGGGCGATGACCTTGAACATTGATTTTTCTTGATGCCAAAAAGCGATAAGAACTTCCAAGCTTGAAAAATTTGATATTTCGATCCAGAATTGAATTTCTCTCTAGTACTTCGAGTCGGAACACTCAGAAATGCTTACCCGGGGTGCATATACACGCACACATGTATATGCACATTACAAAATTTTCAGACTTTCTAAAAGGATTATATAATCTGCACACATTGTTAAATCTCTCTTTGAACCTTAAGGAAGCAAATGAGGTATTTCGCCGGGCCATAATCAAGGCTTACTTTGAGCCAGAGCTCCTCAAGATGGATTACCGCAGGTCGAGCGTAAAGCACCCGAACATCTCTGAAGGTGGTCTGACTGTTGAGGATGTCTTGCATCTGTATTTTGACGTCTATACTGGCAATGACTACCCTGATGGCGACGAATGGTTCAGCGTCGAATATCTACTTCCATACAGCGTGAAGCTACCTGACAGCCTGAAGGGGCCGGACTATTTTACTACTCTGTCGATATCCGAGGGCAAACACTTCTGGAGACATCGCGAGCTCATAAGATTCAAGTACGGAAAGTCGAAAAAGCTGACAGAATCTCTGGAATTCATCGACAAGAAGTACAAGGAGCTAAGCAAGGCGATACACGAGTCGCCGGTCATCAACCAACTGAAATAACAACACTAGTTGTATTGATTTTTTTACTTCGTTTTCTTCCACTCGCCGTCCTTGAAGACGTAATTGATTGTATCGCACCTTGCTACAGCGGGACTCCACCGGAAGGTATCTTCATCGTATGAGTACCATATCTCTTCTGCTGTTGGCGGAATTGCAGTCAACTGAATCGGAACAATGTCGACCATATACTCTATTTTTTCAATGCCCATCTCAAACGGTCTGTCTTTCTTTGACAATAGCGGAAAGACAACACCGACAACCTGATCATTGCCAAAACCCGCGAACCTGACAAACGCCTTCAACCCCTTTCTTCCGCGCCTGAACTTGGCGTCTTTTATCACACCCTTGATCTTGAGCCAGCTTTCCATCGTGAACTCTTGAAAGAACACCTCGCCGTACTGCAGCGGAAACCCAATTTCGATCATGCTGACGTACTGTGGGTCGTCGGGCTGAAGCTGACTTTCCTCTACTTCAAAGGATCGTCTCAGAGTGTCATAGATAACTTCGATCTCCCAAGGGGATATGCCATAGTGCCGAAAGCTCGCAGCCGCTGCCGTTTGTGACACTGCATAAAATTGTGGAAGAAGAAATAATAGTCTTGCTAGAAGACACCCACGAATTTTGATAGATAGACCAGTGAAAGGGTCACTACTACTCCTGCCATATGCTTCCATGGTATTGGCGGTAGCCTCGGCGCGTTGAGCGTTATCTGGTGGTTGTCGATCACGCTAGCGATGTACTCCTTTAGCTTGGCGTGCCAGATCTGGTACTCGATTTTGTGCTTCTTTAGAATCGACTCTATTTCATAAATGACTGGAGCCCTGACTGAGCGGATGTGCTGTATGTACCTACGAGAAATCTCGACTTCTGCATGGATCGCTATTAGACCTTGCTGCATTTCAAGCAACCGCACGTGCATCTCCCAAGGCTTTGCAAGCTTTTTCGCGAACCCGTGTCCAATCTGGGTGGGCTTGCGGTTCTCCATGCTGACACGCTGAAATCCTTCTGACATCAGAGCAGAGATAATCTCATCCTTTTTTGTCTTGACCATGAGACACAAGTGGTCGAGCTCGATCTCTTCTTTGCGGATAAGATCCTGTAGCCCTTTGACAAAGTTGATTGTCCGTGGATAGCTCGTAAGGAATTCGGACATGTTATGTTGTAGGTTTTGTTGAATGAAGGGGAATATTAAAACTCTATGCATAGGTAATCGCTAACAGTTCTCTCAGGCGCGGCGGACTCCTCTCAAGTAAATGTCTTGGGTAGGTTCTACTGCCATATCTCTCCATGAGAACTTCCTCTCAGACCAGGAGACTTTGGCTCCTCTCACAATAGAGACCGGCGTGGCCTCGTCACTTTCTCCCATGGCCGCCACTCCCATTGTTGCCAGCCCGTCTGCAATTGCCTTAAAAGTATATTTCAGGACATTACCAAAGAGATCCTTCTTCCCGCGCAGATCTTCGACGGGTTCAAACCCTGCACAGGCTATTGCAATGCCCGTGGTGCCAATGCGAGTTGGCATTAACCTGCTATCTGCGATAACGATGCCCACTCTTACGCCAAGCTCTCTTTTGAATCTCTGCCGCAGCTCTTCTGCTGTGCCGAATGGATCGCGTGGATAGAGGATTGCATATCCTTTTGGCACATTGGATTTGTCGATGCCCGCATTAGGTGCAATCATGCCGTCCTTTATAGCAAGCAAAAAACCGGGCACTCCCTTGACGATATAGTCTGATTCTCGCAACACAAGCTCTGCCATCTTTTGGTCCATGTGGCATTTGGCCGCCAAGGCACGGGCCTTCTTGCTGGCTCTTATCCTGGCGAGATTGACCACCGCGCCTTCACTCATTGACACAAACTTGCTCGAGATCACTACAATATCATTATCCTTGTAATCAAAACCCCTCATACTTTCAAAAAGGTCGAATCTGTCTTTCTTTACTCCAACCTGCACAGGGATGATCTCGATCAAGCAGAATGACGTAATTCGCACTCTCTTTTGTGCCTTCTGCAAAGGTTTTAATCCGTCATTTTGGAAATCTCTCACACTACGTGAATTGTTTTGACAGGAATGACAATCACAGAGAAGATACTCGCACGTGCAGCCGACAAGCAGAGGGTGTCTCCCGGCGATGTCGTGTTTGCAAAGGTCGACAAGGTCATGATGCATGACGTTTCCGGCCCCGGAGTGATCAAGGTATTCAGCGAATGGGAGAAAAAGGGCAAAAAGCTAGAGCGCATCTGGAATCCCGACAAGGTTTGGGTAACAGAAGATCACTTTGTTCCAGCGGCCGACAGAGTATCCGCGGAAAACATCATTACGCTATCCAACTTTACAAGAAGATATGGAATCAACAAACACTTCAAGTACGGCCTTGGCCAGTACGGGATCTGTCATACACTATCTCATGAAGAGGCGATGGTGCTTCCCGGAGAAGTGTATGTGGGAGGAGACTCGCACACAAACACCACCGGAGCGATGGGTGCTTTTGCAGCCGGCCTTGGACACACTGATATCGCATACGTCCTGATGAACGGTCAGATCTGGTTCAAGGTTCCAGAGACAATTCTCTTCAAGATCGAAGGTAACAAACCTGCTCATATCATGGCCAAGGACATTATACTGAAAATAATTGGCGACATTGGCACTGATGGCGCCAACTACAAAACGATGCAGTTTGATGGCAACGTGGTCAGGAAACTGACGATGGAGGAGCGCCTTACCCTCACAAACATGACCACCGAAGCAGGCGCCAAGAACGGCATAATCGAACCTGACGAAACCACATTTGCTTACCTAAGCGAAAGGACTGACGCGAAATACTCGCCAGTGAACGGCGACCCAGACGCACACTATTCTGAGGTTTTCACTTATGAAATAGAAAAGCTCGAACCGACGGTGGCCAAGCCATTTTCGCCCGGAAACATCTCTGCCGCTAGGGAGCTGCAGGGTACGGAGCTTGACAAGGCGTATATTGGTTCGTGTACCGGTGCAAAGCTCGAAGACCTCCGCGAAGCAGCCAAGATATTGAAGGGAAAGAAGGTGAAGATCAGGACTGAAGTGCTGCCCGCAGCGCAGTCAATCTACATGAAGGCAATGAAGGAAGGACTAGTATCGATCTTTATGGAAGCAGGCGCAATCGTCGGACCGCCGACATGCGGCGCATGCTGTGGGGCCCACATGGGTGTGTTGGGCAAGGGTGAAGTATGCATCAGTACCACTAACAGGAACTTTCCTGGCAGGATGGGTCATGTTGAATCACAAACATATCTCGCGTCGCCAATAGTAGTTGCAGCATCTGCAGTCACGGGCAAGATAACTGATCCGAGGGATGTGTGAAATTGAGTAAGAACACGTTGAGAGGCAAGGTTCACAAATACGAGCGTGACAACATTGACACTGATGTCATAATTCCAGGTCCCTACCTAAAGATTCACGATCACAAAGAGCTTGCCAAGCACGCAATGGAAGGCATCGATCCGAAATTCCCCGAGAAGGTGTCACAAGGCGACTTTCTTGTGACAGGCAACAACTTTGGTTGCGGTTCTAGCAGAGAGCATGCGCCAATAGCGCTATCGCAGACAGGCATCAAGGCTATATTGTCGCCATCGTTTGCAAGGATATTTTATAGGAATGCAGTCGACGGTGGATATTTGCTGCCGATAGAAATCGATGAGTCAACAGTGAAGAAGATATCTGACAAAGACGAATTGGAAATAGATCTTACTCAGAACAGGATAACCAACATCACAAAGAATGAGCAGTACTCTATGAAACCATTTCCGGAATTGATCGCAAGAATTGTCGAGGCTGGCGGGTTAATGAATTACAAGCCCTGATCTACTCATTTTTGCTCTCTTCTCCTTCTTTCTTGCACCCTGCTTTTCTTGCGCAAGACCTTGCCGCCTTGTGAACAACCTGCTCCTTGCGCGGATGCCAGCATACTCTTCATCGGACTCTTGTATTGCTTGAGCGCATTCCTATGCTATCTTCTACATATTCCGCGCGATGTGAATTGGAAGTATGTCTTGTCATCGTTCGGGGCCTAAATGACAGTCATCCGCTACTTGTGCGACCGCTACCACTGACCCTTCTTCTTTCTATTGTAATGATCGTGCTACCAGACGATTTGTTTGACACATCGTATGTACATCTGTATGATTTATAGCGCAAGTGTACAAAAAAAATGTCCCATGGCGCGCAAGGGCAGGCTGGAAGAGATTTTCAGCAGGGCACTTTATGCCGATGATCCTGCACTCTATTCTGTATGCTATCGCGACTTTGAAAGCATCGTAGAAGTCTCATTGCCAGAATTTCTCGAACTTTCGGAGAACTTTGAAGTCATTCCAGAGAACCGGATCGTGCTCGTCAAGAAGGGAGACGAGGTGCTATACCGCAAACATGGTCACTATTACTAGGATTCTAAAACCCAGCCTTCTGGCAGCATAATAATGTCGCCAGCCTTACCTGTGGCAGTGGCATAGCGCCAGACATTTCTACTGATGTCGTTATCATCGTCGTCACCGGCGGTTACGCTTGCCTTTATCTTTGTAAGCGCCTCGATCTCCTTCTGAATGCCGTCTGCGGCAACCTTTGTTGTGGAGAATTTCTTACAGAACTGGCAGTGGTCATCAAGTGTGGCCGACTTGGAAATGTCGAAGACAGGGTACGCCCTGCATGCAAGAGGCCTTTCTGAATAGATCTTGCAGTTGTAGCCGCCATGTGGAGATTTCCCAGCGCCGTCAACATCAAGGAATGGACAGAGGTCGCCATCTGCATTCTTGCCCATCATCTGGTATGCGATCACTTTCTCCGGGAATTCCCTGCCGATTGCAATCCTTGGCAATATCTTTACTTTGATCTCCAACTTTTTCGCAAGCTTTTCGATTATTTCTTTTTCCTCGGGCAACAAGAGCACACCTATTTTGCCGTATTCTGTAGAAGGGTAATGTTGCCTGTAGATGCAGCAGTCAGAACAGCCTTCGACACAGCTGAATTTCTTCATGACTTGTTTTCTTGTATGCACTGCCACTCTATGCTGCCCGGTTCGAGTTCCTCGTATTTAAGAAATGTAATGTCATATACGGATTTGGACTTTTTCAGTACTTCGAGGTCGTACTTGCTTCCGTCATTTTTCTTTGTGTTTTGCTTGTAGATCCCAAACCGCAGGATCGCCTTCTTCTCAAAGCCTGCTTTGAACCTCTCATAATTCTCGGAAACCGGCATCTTCTTGACAAAACCTGTGTTATCCTTGCTATATTCAGATCCACCATAGAGTATGAACCAATAACTGCCATCCTGTTCTACAAACCGAAGTTTTATCCTGTCATCAGGCCACCACTCGATCGTCTTTTTCCACAACCGAAACGCAGCTATCTTATCCTCAAAGAGTGGAAAGACATTCATGTAAACGTCATGATAGCGGTAGCCCACACCTACAAAATCCTTGAACCAATGGGGTGGCTTGCTCAAAGACACATCATCGGCATTGCCGTCACCATAATAAAAGTGAAGACGGGAAAGGAAAAGACAAAGACAAATTGTCTATCTGATAATTCAGCATCGCGTAATAGCGTAGTCGGCGCCTTTGTTCCATGGATACCACAAAGTTCCTCGTGAGGATGCCGTTGCTGCTGATGTCTGTAGTGCTCGCTGCTGCCATTTCGATGATGGGCATAGCCTTTGCACAAATACCGCCTTCTATTGACCCTGCGGCCGCCTCAGCAATCCCCGACACAAACAATACTATCTTTGTCATTGGGACTGCTACGCAAAGGGTCGAGCCTGACACTGTGACGGTCGTCTTTGCGGTTGAGACGGTCGAAGGCACCGCCAGGGCCGCTTTGGAATCAAATTCCCGGGCCATGGACTCCGTTCTTGCGACCTTAATGGACGCAGGCGTAGCAGAAAACGAAACCAGTACCGCTTACTTTAGTATTCATCCAAACTACAACTATACCGAGTTTGGCGGGAATGAGTTGACGGGATACACTGTCACAAATGCTATTGTGGTCGAAAGCTCCGACCTGTCAAGTGTGCCCACCTGGATCGACGTAGCAGTCAATGCTGGTGCTAACAGGGTCGACAGCCTGTCGTTCACCCTGTCTGATGAACGTCTGGATGAAATCAGGGCAGACATTACACAAGATGCCGTGGACAATGCTCGAAACAAGGCGGATGCATTGGCGCAAGCACTTGACGTAGACGTAATCGGGGTCAAGGCAGCAACCCTGTATGACTTTTACGGTATACCTGTAACACCATTTTCAATGTCGGTTGCGACAGGAACAGCAGAAGACGCCACACGAGCGCCTATACTGCCAAGTGAGCAGACGGTGACTGCTACCGTAGGTGTAGTCTATAGAATAGGGTAGCGGTCCTCCGCTATCCTCTGTATTTTCTGTCTAGATGGCGAGAGACGTAATACTTAATACAGACTGTATGCCTGCTTATCTTTGAGATGGGCGACGTATACCGCAATAGCGTCAAGATAGTGGGGGACGTACTGCGGATTGCTGACGAATCGGGAAGAACTGGAGTCAACCTGACGTCGCTTTTGAGGAAGGCCAACCTTTCATACAGCAGGCTAGCAAACGTAGCGACAAAGCTTCTAGAAGCAGGCCTAATTGATGAACAGGTGCAGGAAGGGCAACGAATCTATATCATTACTTCACGTGGACGGGATTACCTCCGCAGATACCAGCAGTTTGCAGAGGTAGCTGATTCGTTCGGTCTAAAGCTCTAACAGATATCTGAGATTATTCCAGCTTTTCTACTGCTTCAATGTGGCATTCGTGACCCCTGTGATTTCTGTCAAGCTCGCGCGCTTCCTCGCTTGTGATCGGGAACTTTTCTTCGCTCACGCCCGGCTTTTCGAGAAGTACCTTGCCACAAGTGTCGCATACAAGCTGCATCACAATTACGCCCATTTTTCTATGAATTAAGGACAATGATATTTATAGGCTATTTTTGCTCGTGTGGTCACTTGTCCAAGTCAACGGGTAAGCGCTTAAAGATGCTGCCCAGTATCCCCTTCTTACTCTTCTCCTTTTCCTCTACGCTTTTGTAGCATTCAGGGCAAAGGGCGCGAAGGTTGACCGGTCTGTTGTCCTTGTGAGAACCATTGATGTGCTCAAATTGTGGCAGGACGCTTGGTGTGAATTTCACGCTGCATTTCTGACAGCGGCCACGTGCGCGCTCAAGTACAGTTTGCTTAATTGCAAGCGTCAGGTGCTCGTACTTTTTCTTGTCATAGGTTGGGCCGCCACTTGGAGGACCGAAAAACGACACATACAGAATTGTATTGAACTCAAACTTATGTCTTGCTATTGTCAGAGTATCTTGGCGCTTCTTGCCACCGCATAAACATGATCCTTGAGATCCCGCTCATATAGCGAGTTCATCTTTTCAATAAGCGTCTGTCGCGCCTGCGCCCTTGCATCCGGGCTCTCTGCAGACAGAGCTGCAGCAAAAATGTCAGGGAAATTCTCCTTTATCCAGCCATCGAGCACCAGGTACCTGTTTTCGTTTATCCATATCACCCGAGAAGTGGATTGGTCAACTTCGCCGCTGAACCTGTCCGCCTCTATTCTGTCAATCAGCAGAAAGATGCAGTTGTTTGGGTCAGGGTTGTTCAGCGCCTCCACTGGTCTCCCGGCCGCTCTGCCCGCCTGGATCCGCTCTATCAGGCCCTGCGGCTTGACTTGGGTGCCTATGATGTGCACCTTGCTACCGTTCACTGACTGGATGCGGCCTATGACAATCTTATTAAAATCGCCTTCCTTTTGTGAAACAAAGACATACTCGCCGGGCTTGATTCCTCCCCTACCGAACATCAAAGAGATGCCTGCTTGCAAATTATTTAATGTTATCTCGCGCGCATCTTTGCATGCATAGTTGGTTCCAGTATCATAAGTTTTTCAGGATTCGCCGTATTGCAGGCTAAGGAATTGTTTTTTGAACATGGAATTCACTAGAATTACATTTATTAACATAGGGACCCGCTACGTTAGACGGATATGCACAAGTTCGACGAGCTTGACATGCGGATACTGTCCGAGCTTACAAGGGATGCCAGCATTTCTGTGCCTAGGCTGAGCAAGAAGCTCAATGTTAATTCTTCAGTTCTTTACAGTAGGATAAAGCGCCTGACAAAGCGCAACCTCGTCAAACGGTTCACGGTTGTCGTAAATGAAAGCATGCTGGGCATTAATGTCAAGGCCACCGTCGGAATCAACCGCGACCCAAAACTGAAGGAGCCGATTCACGCTGAACTAATGAAGATTCCAGAAGTCCGGTCTCTGTCAGAAGTCACCGGTAGGTTCGACATGATAGTGACTGTGCATGCCCACACCTTGGAAGAGCTTCACAACGTTGTAATTGAGCGCATCGGCAAGATAGAGGGAATACAGAACACAGAGACCTTTGTCGAGATGCAGAGGACAGATAAGGAGCCGCTGTACACCGTCCAACCGTCGCTTTCAAGGTAAAAGCGACAGATGTTTTATATAGCGTAGGCACTTCTCCAACCCTGAATTGTCCATCGTCGAGCGCAAGATTTCAGAGATGATCCAGACCCTCAGGCTGGCGAAAAAGACCAGCAGAGAAGATTATTCTCAGCACCTGCGTCTGGTGGTTCTGGGCATGCTCACGGTAGGCGGCATCGCATTTGTGATCAAGCTTGTGGCCGAGTTTGTGACATTCAGCACTAGCGGCAGGTTCGGCTAGTAAGTCAATAGTGTTAAAATACCATCTAGTTCAATCCGAACTCATGGAAAGCAAGACAGACAACAGCGTCACCCATGTAACAACAAAGACGTGGGATGCCGAAGTGCTCAGATCTGATCTGCCTGTGTTTGTAGACTTTTGGGCAGAATGGTGCGGCCCGTGCAGAATGGTGGGTCCCGCAGTAGAACAGATCGGCAAGATCATGGCGGGTAAGGTAAAGGTGGCCAAACTGAATGTTGACGAAAATCAAGAAATCGCTATGAAATACGGAGTCCAGTCAATCCCCTCTCTCATCCTGTTTAAGGGCGGCAAGGAAGTGGCAAGGACCATAGGCGCCGCGCCGAAAGAGACTTACCTAAAGTTCATCGAAAAGTCGCTCAACGCCTAACTCTTCTTTCTTTTGCACCAATGACGAAAGCATTAATATCGTATTTTAAGACAAGATAGCAGCAATTGGGCAAGAAAGAACTCGCCGCGCTATTTTCATCCAACCCTGACCGGTATTACAAAGTCTCGCTGTTTGACAAGTTGGGCTTTGCTCGTAGGAAATGCGGCAAGTGCGAAAAATTCTTCTGGACCCTTGACAGCGGGCGCGAGTTCTGCCCCGACCATGAGAATTATAGTTTCATAGGCAAGCCACCTACAGACAAACGGCTCGATTATGTCAGCGCGTGGAAAGAAGTAGACAAGTTCTTTCGAGCAAACGATCACACTATAGTGAGGCGCTACCCTGTCGTGTGCAGGTGGCGAGAGGATCTCTACTTTACAATAGCATCGATTGTAGACTTTCAGAGGGTGGTTGGCAACCAGGTGATCTTTGAGCTGCCAGCAAACCCACTTGTCGTGCCGCAGATGTGCCTCAGGTTCAACGACATTGAAAGAGTTGGGCTCTCTGGCAGGCACTACACTGGCTTTTGCATGATCGGCCAGACCTGCAATGCAGATGCACCTGGCGGCTACTGGAAGGACAGGTGTATAGACCTAGACTACGGCATGCTGACAAAGGGGCTTGGGATAAAGCCAGAGGAAATAACATTCGTAGAAGACGTCTGGATGGGTGCAGGCGCGTTTGGCTACTCTCTTGAGTACTTTGTCCGCGGCCTGGAGCTTGGAAACGCCGTCTTTACCGAGTTTGAAGGAAACGAGAATGATTACCGCGTCATGCCAAACAAGATAATAGACATGGGAGCCGGCCTCGAGCGCTTCTCGTGGATAACGATGGGCACCCCCACGAGCTACGACTGCTGCTTCGGACCGGTCATCAGCAGGCTCAGAAACGTTACAGGCACGGATAGCAACAGCGACATACTGTCAAGATATTTTGGAGCAGTTTCTGCAAAACTGGACAACACCGCGAGCATCAAGGAATTAAAATCTCTTATCGCACAGGAAATGAAGATAGATGAAGAAAAACTTGCAAGTCTGGTCGCGCCACACGAAGCGATTTATACGGTGACGGATCACGTTCGTACGCTGATATTTGCAATTTCTGATGGATCTCTTCCATCAAATGTGGGAGGTGGCTACAACCTTCGCGTAATCCTGCGGAGGGCGCTCTCAATACTTGAGAGGATGGGGTGGAAGAACGTCAGGCTGGAAGATGTCGCCGACATGCACATCGATTACCTAAAGGAGATGTATCCCGAGCTTGAAGAACATAGGGAAGACGTGCGGACGATTCTACAGCTTGAATCCGGAAGATATGCTAGCTCGCGGGAGCGAATGAATCTTGTTGCAACTTCGCTCAAGAGCAGCAAGAAGGGCGAGCTCTCCGTCGACGATCTCATAAGGCTTTACGAATCAGACGGCATAACTCCTGACTTTCTTGTCGAACAGGGCGTGATACAGAGCGTCCCATCTACATTTTACACAAAACTGGCGGAACTGCATACCACTCAGGCAGCGGGCCAAGCCGCAAAGCCTATACGCGGCCTTGAAGGGCTGCCCCCTACAAGACTGCTCTATTACGAAGACGAAACGATGAGGGAGTTTGACGCAAAAGTGCTCAAAGTGGTGGATGGCAAGTATGTCGTTCTTGACCAGACTGCTTTCTACCCGCGAGGGGGAGGTCAGGAGCCTGATACTGGCGAAATTGCCGGTGCCAAGGTAGTAGAGGTTACAAAGCAGGCTGATGTTGTCATACACAAGATAGAGGGCAAACTTACAGAGGGGCAGAACGTTCATGCCTCGCTGAATGCGCGCAGACGCGACCTTATCACAAAACACCACACCGCCACTCACGTCCTCAATTCTGCGTCTAGGAATACGCTAGGCTCTTGGGTCTGGCAAAACTCCGCTTTCAAGGAAGAAGGCTATGGCAGGCTCGACATCACCCACCATTCTGCACTTGACAGAGAAGAGGTGCAAAAGATAGAACATGCTGCAAACCGCGTAATTAGAGAAAACCGCCCGGTATTGATCAAGACATACGACCGCGGGGAAGCCGAACAGGAATTCACGTTCCGAATATACCAGGGCGGTGTCGTGCCTACCAGCAATGTCAGGATAGTCAACATCAAGGGGTGGGACATTGAGGCATGCGGGGGCACACACGTGAAAAGCACCGGAGAAATCGGGCTCGTCAAGATAATCAAGTCTGAGAGAATCCAAGATGGAGTTGTAAGGCTGGAATTTGTAGCCGGTGAGGCTGCCGTGAACTATATGCAGCACCTTGACAACCAGCTTGCATCCATTGCACAGGCACTGGGATCAAGCAGGGAGAAAGTAGTCCAGTCGTTCAACAAGTCCATGGAAGAAGCTGAAGCTGCAAAGAAGAAGGCTCGTACGATGCTGCGTGTTGTAGCCGGCCCAATAGCAAAGAACATCTCAGAAGAGGCCAAGAAGTTAGGCTCTGGCATCCACTTTTACAGCACCTATGATGAGGAACTAGACGAAGATTACCACATTGCCATCGGCGAAAAGGCAATTGAACTAGACAGGGATCTGATTTATGTTGCCTTAGTGTCAAAGGGACAAGGCATAAGGGTAATAGTGTTTGCTGGCGAGGCGGCGCGCAAAAAAGTTAAGGCGGGCACGATAGCAAAGCACGTGTCCGTCACACTAGGTGGCTCTGGCGGGGGAGACGACCGCTTCGGGCAGGGTGGTGGCAAATTAAAGGATAAGATAAAGGAAGCATTGCGTCTAGCTGAAGAGGCTGCAAAGTGATATTGAGTGAGCGCATAGACTGGAATTCAATTGAAAGCAAGTGGATCAAGAGATGGGAAGAGCAGGGGCTCTTTCAGGCCAATCCTGACAACCGAAGAAAGTATTTTGTGACCGTCGCCTATCCTTACCCAAATTCCCCTCAGCACATCGGGCATGGGAGAACCTACACTCTTGCTGACGCACATGCCCGCTACATGAGGATGAAGGGCTACAACGTGCTGTTCCCCATGGCCTTCCACTACACCGGCACCCCTATCCTTGGGATGTCCCGCAGAGTGGCTGCAGGGGATCCAGATCTGTTGGAAACATTTCACAAGATCTACAAGCTATCTGACGATGTGATCTCCACCTTTGTTGAGCCAGTCAAGATTGCAAGATACTTCCATAACGAAATCAAGGAAGGCATGAAAGAGATGGGCTATTCTATCGACTGGCGGCGTGAATTTACTACGATAGATACGATGTATTCCAAGTTCATCTCATGGCAGTTCCGCACCCTGAGGAAAAAGGGTTTGATAGTGCAGGGGTCGCACCCGGTTGGCTGGTGTCCGCGCGACCAGAATCCCGTTAGCCAACACGATACAGTGGGAGATGTCGAGCCAGATTTCAATGAATACACCGTGGTAAAGTTCAGGTCAGGCGATAACATACTGCCCGCAGCTACACTCAGACCCGAGACACTTTTTGGAGTCACCAACATGTGGGTCAACCCTGACATCGAGTATGTCCAGGCACTTGTGGACAATGAAAAATGGATAGTCAGCAAGGAAGCAGCAAGGAAACTGGAATTCCTCAATCACAAGGTAGAGATCTTGAAGACTGTGAAGGGAGTGGAACTAATTGGACAGAGCGCTATAAACCCAATAAATAACTCCAGCGTCCCTGTTTACCCTGCAGCGTTTGTTGAAGCTGACAGCGGCACCGGCGTTGTAATGTCGGTTCCTGCTCATGCACCATATGACTACCGGGCACTAGGAGACCTGAAGAGCGACAAAAAGACACAACAACAGTTTGGAATTTCAGTCGATGTAAGTCCAATAGTCATAATCGAATCAGAAGGCTACTCTGGGGTGCCTGCCGCACAGGCAATCGCGCAAGTGGGCACAACCGGCCAGAATGATGCAAGGCTCGAAAAGGCAACAAGCGTTCTCTATTCCCATGAGTTCTACAAGGGCAAGATGCTAGGCAACACTGGCAGGTTTGCCGGCATGACGGTCGCCGTAGCAAAGAACGAGGTCAAGCAAGACCTGCTAAGTTCAGGTATCGCTGATACGATGTATGAGCTTGTCAATAAACCTGTCAAGTGTAGATGCGGGGCAGAATGTGTCGTGAAATTACTGAGCGATCAATGGTTTCTGGACTATGGAAATAAGGAATGGAAGGGTCTTGCCCATGAATGCGCAAACAAGATGGATATTGTGCCGCAGGACATACGACAGGAATTCGATTATGTCATCGACTGGCTGAAAGAGCGGGCCTGTGCCAGAAAGTCTGGTCTTGGCACAAGACTACCCTGGGATCAGGAATGGATCATTGAGAGTCTGTCTGATTCAGTCATTTACATGGCATATTATGTCATTGCAAAATATGTAAACAGCAAGGCTATCAGCGACGAAGGAATAACCGATGCCTTCTTTGATTACGTCCTGCTTGGGGTTGGAAGCGCTGATCAAGTTGCAAAGGAATGCAATGTGCCGGCCTCTACTGTTGAGGATATTAGAAAGGAGTTCAGCTACTTTTACCCTGTCGACTCACGTCACTCTGGTCGCGACTTGGTACCAAACCATCTCACATTTTTCATATTTGACCATGTAGCGATATTTGACAGGGAGAACTGGCCGCAACAAATAGTGGTCAACGGTTCTGTGCTTATGGAAGGGAAAAAGATGAGCAAGTCTCTGGGAAACATAATCCCTCTGCGCGCTGCGATAAGGGAGCATGGCGCGGACAACATCCGACTTGCAATGCTAGTGTCTGCGGAACTCCTGCAAGACGCAGACTTTTCGTTTGACACTGTACGGGGAATACGATCTAAACTGTCTGGCATCTTTGAAATGGCCGAAAAGTGCAAAAAGCTGGAGGCTGCTGGTAACGAAATTGAAGACAGGTGGCTTGCAAGCAGGCTGCAGCGCGCTATTGCAGTGACTGCTGAATCAATGGACAAACTGAGGGTAAGGGAGGCAATACACAATATACTTTATTCAATGGAGCAAGACCTCCAGTGGTATCTTAAGAGAGCCTCCGCCAAAGGTCGCGAAAACGTCAATGGCAACCTTGCGGAATTTCTTGACGTTCGGGTTAGGATGCTTGCCCCGTTTGCGCCATTCACTGCAGAAGAAGTGTGGGAGAGAATGGGAAACAAACAGCCTCTGACTGTTGCAGGATGGCCTGCAATAAATGAAGACAAGATAGACCTGGTTGCCGAAGAGTCAGAATTTCTGGTATCCAACCTGCTTGCAGACCTGCAGAACATTGTCAAGGTGACCAAGATGGAGCCAAGCAAGATTGCAATCTATACTTCTGCCAGCTGGAAGACTAGTGTCTACCGAACCGTTCTTGCCAACATCTTGGAGGGCAGGACTAACTTTGGCGAGATAATGAAGCAGCTGATCGCCAACCCGGAAACCAGCAAGGCCAAAACCGACCCAAAGATGGTGCAAAAAATGATGGAAGATATTCTGTCGACTCCTATTGAGGCAAGAAACAGGAGACTGAAACTGTCCGAATTTGACGAAATTGCTGCGATAAAGGATGCAGCATCATTACTGTCAATGGATATCAACAAGGCGCAGATACTGGTCTTCTCTGAAGAAGATCAAGCCAAGTATGACCCAAAATCAAAGAGCAAGTCGGCAAGGCCGTTCAAGCCCGCAATCTACATGGAATAGGTACAGCTACAGCGATTTCTCTAGAATGTCTCTGACATACAGCCTCTTAGCAGTGCATCTTCTCTTGAAGGAAAGCCGCCACTGCCTCGTTCTCTTGAAAAATGGTCTCCATCCTTCCAACGAATCTGCTGTTGCGAAGATGGCAGATAGGAACCATGTGATCAGGCAGGAACCCCTAAACCGTTGGGGGTTGAGAGGATGTCATCTCATCTGCCCCTGATTCTTCTCTTTGTACTGATGGACGCAGCCATATACAGAACAAACCCGCAGGCCACCATAACTACACCAAAAATTGCAATTGCCTCCCTGCCACCATACTGTCCAAATGCGGCAAGCAGCGCACCAAGTATCAAAAGGCCGATGCCAATCCGGGCATAACCTGACATATGCATCTTCTTTCTTGACATCGGCAAGAAAGCTAGGCAGAACCTCTAGATAATGTTATGTTTTTATTGCATGCACTTACAGGACAGATAGAGAAAGATGAAGATTGCAGTCGTCGGGATAGGGGTTGCTGGCGCGTACCTTATGAACAGGCTGAGCGACGACCGCGATAGCCGGGTGGTGGGCTTTGAACGCATGCCACACGACCAACATGATGCCGTGTGCGCTTGGGCCACATGCGAAAATGTGATGGCCGGGCTGGCGAAAAACTGTGGCCTGAATTTTGATAACTACGTCCTCCATGACGGCAAGCATATGAAAGTCGACCTTGGAAGCAACAACGATAGCATCGACATCAGGCTCAAAGGCATGGTGAGCTATGATAAACTACGACTCATCCAAGACATGATAAGGGGTACAGAGATTAAGTACGGAAGGGCCCCAAGAAAGGAAGAGTTGGAGCCGGATTTTGACATCATTATCGATGCCACCGGATTTCATCGCAATTATCTTCCAAGGGTTTCAAACGAGCTCTGGATACCCTGTGTACAGTACAAGGTCAAGTATGCGCCGGGCAAAGAACCCTATGACGACTTTTACCTCCGTTCGTTCCCGTCCATGTCTGGATATTTCTGGTATTTTCCACTGGGCAACGGTTATGCGCATATTGGAGCCGGAGACTTTATGAAGGACCACAACCGCTTTGTCGAAGAGTTCCTGAGGAAATACGACTGCGAAGTGATAAAAAAGGTCGGAAGACCTGTGAGGCTAACTCCGCCAGCCAACTGCGAACCTTTTACCGATGGTAAAAAAACTGTGGGCGTGGGTGAATCGATAGGGACTGTCTATCCTTTGCTAGGCGAGGGCATCATTCCATCAACTTGGTGCGCAGAACTCTTTGTGAAAAATAAGCACGATCTGCAGGCTTACAGGCAAGAGGTGCTTGAAAGGTTCAGGATCTACGCTATTGTCTTCAAGTTCATACAGCTGAAAATAGCAGGCAAGTTTAGCATGTTAAAGCATGGCATGGACATGCTAAAGATCTATAGGCATATGAAAAGCGAAGAGGAGCGCTATGGGATGGAGGTCAGGATGGCCAACATGCTCAAGGTCAGCAAAGTGTAGTTTCTCCTCGTTCTCCTTTCAGGCTTCCTTCGCCAATAATTGGGATCATTCACACCTGCACAAGGCTTGCTCTGACAAGAGTGGTTGATGTAATGGCAAGTTATTCAACTCGCCTCCACCAAATCTAAAGCTTTAAAAATCGAACAGGAGCAGTGTGAAGTTGATAGATATGAGTTCCGCCAGCGATCCGTCCAGGCAGCAGGAATTGGCTGCAATGGAGCAGAGGATCAACGAGATGGTCCAGCAATCGAGGCTCCTTGAAGCATACATGAATGACGTCATGACTCGCCAAGTGACAGTCACAAGGTTGATGGAGGAAGCCCGGCTGGCTTCAACCACGATCCAGAACATCAGCTCTGAATCAGAGGTCGAATCGCTCATGCCAATGGGTATCGGAGTTTATGTCAAGACGGTCGTGCCTCCGATAAAGAAACTTCTCGTCAACCTCGGGGCAGGTGTCGCAGTGGAAAAGAGCAGAGAAGACGCCCTCAATTATGTTGAAGCAAGAATTAAGGAATATGAAGTTGCAGCTAGGCAACTTGAGATGCAAAGGCAAGAGCTAGCCATGCGTATGGATCAGCTCCAGTCCCAGATCAACCAGATGATACGTGCCGCACAACAGCAGCAAGGCTAGCTTGGCTGAAAAACCATGTTCGACAAGCTGAAAAAGGCTTTTTCCAGTGCGGCAAAGAGCATCGGTCAGAAAGAGCTTACAGAAAAAGTTCTGGATGATGCGCTGCTTGATCTTCAAATTGCGCTCTTGGAAAGCGATGTGGCACAGGAAGTTGTTGAAGACCTCTCGACAAACCTGAAGAAAGAATTGCTCGGTCTGAAACTAGAGAAGAACCAGGATGCCACACAGATCGTCCAGTCAAAACTGCAAGCCGCAGTAGCAGAAATATTTGCCCGGGCTGGCAAGCTCGATCTGATTGAAAGGATAAGGGCGAAAAAGGAGAGCAAAGCTGGGCCTTTTGTCATTGTGTTCCTCGGCATCAACGGTACCGGCAAGACGACTACTGTTGCCAAGGTTGCAAACCTTCTGCGCAAGGCGGGGTTCTCTGTGGTAGTAGCTGCAGGCGACACTCACAGAGCCGGGGCAATAGAGCAGTTGGAGCAGCACACCAACCGGCTCTCTCTGAAAATAGTCAAGCAGCGCTACGGAGCCGACCCATCCTCTGTAGGCCGCGATGCATTCGAACATGCAAAAAAGAACTATATCGATGTGGTCTTGATGGATACAGCCGGCAGGATGCAGACGTCCAAGAACCTTATGGATGAAATGGGCAAGATCGTAAGGGTGGTCAAGCCAGATCTCAAGCTCTTTGTCGGCGATTCGCTTGCAGGCAACGACACCATAAATCAAGCGAGAGAGTTTTTCCAGTATACAAACTTTGATGGCGCAATATTGACAAAAATAGACGCAGACGCAAAGGGAGGAGCTGCAATGTCGATTGCGCACATTACATCAAAGCCGATAATTTTTGTAGGTGTCGGGCAAGGTTATGATGACATTATCCCATTTGATCCTGACAAATTCATCGAGTCCATGTTTGGAAGTGTGGGCGAGGTAAGCGTCGAGGACCTGATGTCTGTCCCTCGGCCAGAACCAGTTGAAAAAGCGCCTCCGGCGAAAGACTTGCCAACAGTCGAAGAAAAGGAGGAAGAAGAACCTGCTGCTCCTACTCCAAAACCTATCGAACAGCCGCGCTCTGCTATTGTGGCTCCAAGAATACTGGAATCAAAGCCTGTTGGAGAAAAGGAAACATCCGCTCCTGTGCCAATCGTACAGGAGGAGCCAAAGCCTGCACCCAAGATAGAGTACATGCCTTCGCCTCCTCCACAGCAACCAAAACCAGCGGAGCCTTCACCGACCAAAGCTGAAGAACCGAAGGAAAAGAAGGGAAGATTCGGAGGGCTCTTTGGCCGGAAAAAGAGTGATGAAGATCGCAAAAAGGAAGAAGCAGAAAAACGCAGGCGTGAAGAAGAGCGCGCGAGGGAAGAGGAGGAAAGGGCTAGACTGGAAGAGGAAGAGCGCCAACGGAGGGAGAATGAAGAGGAAGAGAGAAAGAAGAGGAGCAAAGAAGATAAAGAGACTGATGAACAGGAAGACAAGGTAATATATCTAACAGATGAAGACATTGAAGACCTCCTTAAGTAAAAAAGACATCCTCAGTATTGCAGACCTGAGCGCAAACGAAATCAGCATGATTCTGTCGCTAGCCGGCAAGCTCAAGCGCGAGCAAAAGAGCGGCAAAGCGCGACCACTCTTGCGTGGAAAAACACTTGGCATGATATTCCAAAAGCCATCGACACGGACCCGGGTCAGCTTTGAAGTTGGCATGTACCAGCTTGGTGGCGAAGCTGTCCACCTGAGCGCAAGCGACATCCAGCTCTCACGTGGGGAGACGATTGAGGATACTGCGAAGACACTTTCGCTGTACCTGGACTGCATCATGGCACGTGTTTATGATCACAAAGATGTCCAGACGCTTGCAGACCATGCTTCAGTTCCTGTGATAAACGGCCTGTCAGATGCCTTCCACCCTTGCCAGGTTCTGGCTGATCTTATGACCATCCAAGAACACAAGAAAAAGCTAAGAGGACTGAGCCTTGCATGGCTGGGCGATGGCGACAATGTCTGCAATGACCTATTGATTGGCTGTGCCAAGACGGGCATCAGCATGACAGTCGCGTGTCCAAAAGGATATGAACCACTTGAAGAGGTAGTCAAGCTAGCAAAAGAAGAAGGCAAGAAGACAGGGGCGGACATTATGGTAACTCAAGATCCAGCCGCTGCAGCGAAGGATACTGATATTGTAGTAACCGACACATTCGTATCTATAGGAAGGGAAGGTGAGCGTACCACAAGGGAATCTACCTTTCTCCCAAAATATCGGGTCACCTCTGAAATCATGAAGCTGGCGAAAAAGGATGCAATTTTCATGCATTGCCTCCCGGCAAAGCGCGGCATGGAAGTGACGGCTGATGTTATAGATGGCAAGTCATCTGTGGTATGGCTGGAGGCTGAAAACAGGCTGCATGCGCAAAAAGCACTCCTCTGTCTTCTCATGAAGGCAGCAGTCTAGTCGCCATTTTTTGCATGGTTCTTTCTTCGCTTGGTGTACCATACACCAACGCCTGCCACAATAGCTCCAATGAAAACTATGGTGACAATTGTAAAAGCCGTAGAAGCCTGCTCAGAAAATCCACTCCACGCCTCGCCAAGGTAATATCCCACAAGGGTTAGCATGACTGACCATGCAAAAGAGCCTGCAAAGGTATATGCGATAAATTTTACGAGGTTCATCCTGCCGATGCCGGCGGGGATCGAGATTATTTCGCGAATGCCTGGAACCATTCTTGCGGTGAATACTGCAACTGGGCCGTACTTGACAAACCATCTTTCTGCTTTTTCAATTTCGTGCTCGCTCACCCTTACACGTCTTCCAAACCGCACTATTGCAGCGCGGCCGACTTTCATCGAAATAAAATAGATGAATACTGCACCTACCGTCGAGCCAAGTGCGCCAGTGGCCGCCATGCCAATTGCATTTTCAAGCCCAAGTCCTCTGCTCTGTACTGTAAATCCCACAAGCGGGAAGACTACTTCGCTTGGGATCGGGGGAAAGATCACCTCAAGGAGCGCTGCGGCAAAGACGGCAGGGTAGCCATATTCGGCTATCAGGCCAGTTATTGCGTCGATTACTCCGCCTAAGAGCCCTGCCGACGCCAGTACAATGACAATGGCAGCGCGCATTGCTGCTTCCTATGGATGCGGGAATATAATATGTACGTCCCCCCACTCCCTCCCCCTTAGGTGCTGGTCTGGTTATAAACACTGCTACTGCCTATTCTGCTGTTTGACCTGCAAGAACATCTGTCTAAGGATGGTTCCAGAAGGCGGCAGGAGATCGAACCCGTACCATCATGGGCTGAGATATTGTCGCAGGTGCGAAGTGTATTTGAAAAGCTCCAGCAGCCACTGTCCATGTTGCGGCCTGCATCTGAGGTTCACACCTGTGGATCCTCTTGCCAAGGAAAAGCTGCGAAGTTTCCTCAAAGGCGACTGAATTTGCAGAGAGCTCCTTTCATCAACCTTCCACTACACACAGGCCACGCACCGGCATATCTTGTGCGCAGAATGATCAAGCTATCCCGCGCAATGTCAAAGGTGATAATTGACGAGTATGGACCAGCTGAATTCCTGCGACGTCTCTCTGACCCTTTGTGGTTTCAGGCATTTGGCTGCGTCCTCGGGTTCGACTGGCATTCCTCGGGTGTAACGACCGTGGTAGCCGGCGTCCTGAAACAGGCTCTCAAGCCGGATGTACATGGCATTTCTATGGCTGGCGGCAAGGGAAAAAAGTCGACGTCTGCCAAAACAGACATTCCTATTCTAGCACAAAATCTTGGCCTTTCAACTGCCAAAACAGACTCGATCGTCTATGCTAGCAGGATGGCAGCCAAGGTAGACAGCGCTGCTGTGCAGGACGGATATTCACTTTACCATCATGTCATACTGTTTGATGAGCACGGCAACTGGGCTGTTGTGCAGCAGGGAATGAACGAAGAAAATAGGATGGCGCGGCGTTACCACTGGCTTTCAGAAGGCGTCCGTAATTTCGTTCTTGAGCCACATGCGGGTATCATTAGCAACAGCAAGAATGCAAGAACACTTGATATGACTTCAGAAACATCGAAGGAAAACCAAAAGGTGTGCATCGACTTGGTCAGGGGGGATACCAACAACCTAAAATCGTCAATTTATAGGCTTGCTGCAAAAGAGACCCTTGACCAGTGGCTTGGCAGTGGCAGTAGCAGTAGCAGAGCCATTGACACATCGGGATACGAGATGCCGAGGAGGCTTGACTGGGACCTATTCAAGCGGATCTATGACATCCAGCCAAGAAACTATGAGGAGCTCCTCTCTATTCCCGGTGTCGGCAGTTCAACGGTAAGGGCCCTCTCGCTGATCGCCGAGCTGATATATGGATCAAAGGCCTCCTGGAAAGACCCTGTCAAGTACAGCTTTGCTCACGGCGGCAAGGATGGCGTTCCCTATCCTGTGGCTAGGAAGGTGTACGACGAATCGATCCGTTATCTCTATGTCGCGATTGAAGGGGCAGAAGTGGAAAGGCAAGAGCGAACGGACGCGCTGAAAAAGCTCGCCCAGTTTTCAGAGAAAATGTTTTCCAGTGAAACTAAAATAGCGCCATGTTGAAGCTCTGCCCATGGCAAAGGTCCTGGTTGGCAAGACTTCCGACATTGGGGACGGTAAGATCACCCAGATCACTGCAGGTGGCAAGGAGATACTAGTCGCAAACGTGGGTGGTCAGTATTATGCCACCAGCAACATTTGCAACCATGCTGGTGCCGAGCTACATGAAGGTGAGCTGAATGGCAAAGAGCTGAAATGCCCGTGGCATGGTGCCAAGTGGGACGTCACGACCGGGCGCATGATTTGGTTCCCACAAAAGCTGAAGGATCTTGGAACATACAAGGTAACAGTCGAAAACGAGACGGTATACGTCGAAGTCTGATTGTTATTGTTATTCTATTCGTGCGTTTGGGATGACTGGGCGGTAGGCTGCCTATTGCAAAGCGCCTTACGATAATGCCTGCCATAAGCTCGACCTGCGCTAGCTGTGATTTGATCCTGTGGAACAGCTTTGCCACAACCTTGGATGCCAAGGATCGCATTCCGAGTGAAATAATTACCTGCAGAAATGTCGATTCTCCTGCCGAGAGCCGTGTCCTTTGTTATTATCATTTTTTCAGTTTTCGCTTTACGGATTTTACCTTGTCCTGTAGCGTCTGAGACTTATCGCGCCGGTCGTCTATCCTTACCGTGGTTATGACACGTTTGGTGCCAGCAGACATGGCTGCCATATGGGCAGCCTCAACTGCCTGGAGTATGCTGCCAAGGTCTGTTGCCTCCACCTGCGTGCCAAGCGCCGTAAGCTCAGCTTTGATATTTTTTATCTTGCGAATAGCACTAAATGCGGCCGCGATCTGCTTGCTCATACTGGTACTTTTTCCGCCAGTGATTGGCACGATGCTGATTTCCGCGTGCACCGTCATGATGATGATGTATTGTATTGCACTACCGGGTAATAATAATTGGTAGTTCTGGAGCAGTCATACTTTGCTTTTTTATGATTTGACGAGCAGAAAACCTGGTGCTCTGGTCCTGCGATGAAAGCGAGTCCTTCTCTCCCACTTTTCCTCCCTGCAAGGTTTAATAACACAATCCATACACAACAGCATGACATTGCTCAACTACAAGTTCCGCCTCTATCCGACGAAAGAGCAAGAGCTTGTACTTGAACAAACACTTGATGGCTGCAGGTGGGTGTACAACTACTTTCTCTCATTGCCATCACCAATGTCTGAATATGACATGAACTACGCCTTGACAGAGCTGAAGGAGCAGCACCCTTGGCTCCGGAACTATCATTCCAAAATGCTGCAGATGGTGTGCAAGCAGGTCGCGGCTGCAAGAAGGGCCGCCAGAGGCAGGAAGAAGAAGAAGCCATCATACCTGAGACTTGATGATTTCAACTCATTCACCTATTACCAGTCTGGCTTTAGACTTGAGGATAGCAAGAACAGGCTGTCGCTATCCAAGATGGGATGCGGTAGCATTAGGATTGTGCTGCACAGAAAACCACTAAACGTCAAACAAGTCACAATTTGCAGGAAGAATTCAAGATGGTATGCAGTTGTGGCCTGCGAGGTACTGCGTAGGACGTTTTCGCCGATAGTCAAGTACAAAAAGAAGCCAGTAGCGATGGATGGCAGCAAAATAAAGTCCTCCAATGACTTTGGCGACTGCGCTGAAGACAAGAACCCCCAGATTTTGAGAAAGATGTTACTAAATCCGCTGCGAAGAGCTCATCGCAGGGTCTCAAGAAGACAGGTTGGCAGCAGAAATCACAAGAAGGCAAGACACATGCTTGCAAGGTTGTATGAGCGCATCCACAACAAGAGAAAGGATTTTCTGTGTGGGAGATCCCTCTACTGTGTCAGCAGCCGCTACGACCCGACAATATTTGTAGACAGACTACAGGTGGCAAACCTGACTAGAAAGCATAGACTTGCAAAGAAGATCTTGGACGCAAGCTGGTCTACCACTTTTGAAAATTTGCGGCGGGACAAGACAAACCGCGTTGTAGAGACCTGGACAGCGTACACATCCGTCAACTACTCTAGATCCTTACACTGCCTTGTGCCAAAGTCACTTGCAATACGTGCACATGTATGTACGAAATGCAAAGTAGCGGTGCCCAACAGAGACTACCATGCTTCTCTTACCCTACTCCAGCGAAGGCTGGAATTTCTGACGACGTTGTTATTACTACCGGTGGAGCGCCGGGAAGTTACGCCTGTAGAGATCGCAGTGCAGCGGTCAGTGAAGCAGGAAGAAGCCATTGTCTCTGGACATGGGTAGTTAGCTATCGATCAAGAATGCCATACCTGCAAGAAAATGGAACTGCATGAATTTCTATCGACACTGCCACAATCTGTAGTGACAGGAGAAGCCGTCTCACTGCCTGACAGTGTCGTCCGCAAGATCTTTCAGTTTGCAGAGCTGAAAGAGAGTGACGTGTTTTATCACCTAGGCTGCGGAGACGGAAATGCAGTCGCCATTGCCTCAAGAGAATTCAATGTAAAGAAATCCGTTGGGATCGATATCAACAAATCCATGGTTTCAAAAGCACGAAAAAATATCGCCGGATTAAAAAATGCAGAGATAGTAAATGCCGATATACGCAAGGCAGACATTTACGACGCAACGGTCATCCTGTTTTGGTTCCATGATCCTGACATGGTCGATGAAATGGAAAAGCGGTTCAAGAAACTAAAAGATGGCGCCAAGGTGATAACCATCTGGGCTCCGCTTGGCATGACCCTACCAGACAAGATCGAGTTTCCTTTCTTTGTAAGTAAAAAACCATTCAAGCGGGCAAAGTCGATTCGTCAGCAAATAAAGGCGATCTACAAAACGGAGTGCATAGACTTTACTGCAGCCTGGCTCCTTGCAGAGCGCTACATTGATGCGCTTGAGGTGGTACCTGGTGAGTACCGACGCTTTGTCAATATGCTGCAGGGCATGGTGATATGGATAAACGCGTGGAACATGGGAGTCGCCTGCGAGGACACAGTGCCACCTCCTGTCCAGACGTACGTTGGAATACTAAAGACATTCTTTGGTATCGACTTGTCGGGAATGATAAAAGAACAAGTATAAAGTCCTGCACATCGACAAACCTGCACCCTTGCTATAGAACTTGAAATTGTTCTGCTACAGATTGCTTTAATAACACAGGCAGGAACATGCCCTTGTTGGACGCCAGGGTGAGGAAAGCAGTAATTGACAAGATAAACGAAACTGTATCGAACGCAAGCGAGATCTCGCAAATCGTACGTAGCTTGGGGAGCGTGCCTGTTGAAAACAAGAACGACTTTGCCCTTGGCGTCGCTATTGGAAGATTGTATAACTCGTTTCACTACCAGACTAGGCGCGCGCTAAAGAGGAATGCGACTGAAGAAGAGTTCTGTGAGTTTCTTGGCATCCTTGCCAACAAGACCGCAGAACTGCAGGAAGCCCTGAGGCAACAATAGCTGCTCCCGCCCACATTTTTGACAGCAACCAGCAAAAACCTTGCCTGAGAGGCTCAAACGGAGCGTAAACGGTTTGAAAATCTTTTTAAGCTACCAGCTTTCACTCACACAAAGCTTGTCTCTGGATGTGGAAATGGTCCTGCTAACACCCGCAGAAATCAACCGCTTTATCTCAGAGCTGAAGTCAAAATACTCGTCTCCCGAAAAAAAACATAACAAGGGCCTACGAATGCCGAGTCGAAGTCGGGGCTGACTTCATCCTCTCGGCGCTAAAGCGTCCTCTCACTTTCTGGCAAGCTCATCGACTAGTAACGCTTTGTTCTTCTCCTGCGTTCTTTTTCTTCTGCCACTGGCAATTCCTGATCTTGCGTATTTGACAATTCGAGCACCTGTGATGGGAGGAATGAGAGGATGGAGCATCGCCAACCGCCCGCGAAAAAGAAAGTAGCTTTGCGCTCGGCATTATTTATGTCGCTTTGTGGTATCTTGAAAAGCATATCTGGATTAGTTGCTTCTATCCGAATCGAATGATGGATTTGGCCAAATCTTTTACTATGCCTAAAATCTATGGAGGAGTTGCTTTTATTATAGAATTCTTTACGAAACATGTTAAATGACCTTTTCAGCAAACAGATTAAACGCTGAAAACTTAGGTGTGGATGCAGTGCTAATCGAAAAAGACAACCCAAAGATTATAACTACAAAGCCTATGATACAGCTCGCAGAGATGGAGATCAAGCTTGGCAGAGCCCATCATAACCTGTCAGTGCCGTCATTAGTCGAAATGATCATCAACCGGAATGAAGGCATTCTATCCTCAACTGGTGCCCTTTCTGTAAAGACCGGCAAGTTTACCGGCAGATCCCCCGACGACAAATTCATCGTCGACGATGAGGTCACCCACGATACTGTGGATTGGGGCAAGGTAAACCATCCGATCTCTGAAGAGAACTTCGACAAGATATTCAACAGGATGAAGGCTCATGTGGAAAACAAAGAGTTCTTTATCTTTGACGGCTTTGTAGGGGCTGACCCCGAAAACAGGCTTCCAGTAAGGATTATCAACAACAGAGCATGGCACAACCTATTCGCAAGGCAGCTGTTCATTAGGCCTACTCCGGAAGAGCTCAACAACTTCAAACCAGAGTTTACACTCATTTCATGCGATGATTTCGCCGCGATTCCCGAGGAATTTGGTACTCGGACAGAGACCTTCATCATCATCAACTTCAAGAGGAAACTGGTGCTTATTGGCTCGACGTCCTATGCTGGCGAGATCAAGAAGGCCATGTTTTCTATAATGAACTTTGTACTGCCACGAAAGAACGTCTTCCCGATGCACTGTTCTGCCAACGTTGGCAAGGATGGGGACACTGCATTGTTCTTTGGGCTATCCGGCACGGGCAAGACCACGTTGTCTGCAGATCCTGACAGGCGGCTTATAGGAGATGACGAGCATGGTTGGTCAGACACTGGAATATTCAACTTTGAAGGAGGTTGCTACGCAAAGTGTATCAACCTGAAGAAGGAAAAGGAGCCACAAATATGGAACGCAATCCGTTTTGGCTCTGTGATGGAAAACGTTGTGGTCGACAACCTAACGAGGGAGCCAGACTTTGATGATGGAAGCCTGACAGAAAACACGCGGGTAGCTTACCCGCTAGACTATATTGATGGTGCTGTTATTCCTAGCATAGCAGGCCATCCAAAAGTCATAGTTTTCCTGACCGCGGACGCGTTTGGAGTTATGCCTCCGATTGCAAAATTGACAAAGGAAGGGGCAATGTATCATTTCATGTCCGGCTATACGAGCAAGCTTGCAGGAACGGAGCGAGGCATAACCGAGCCAAAGGAAACTTTCTCGCAGTGTTTTGGAGCGCCTTTCATGCCACTCCATGCCTCAAAGTATGCTGAAATGCTGGGCAAGAAGATGACCGAGCACGGGACCCGCGTTTACCTTATCAACACCGGCTGGACTGGAGGACCCTATGGGGTTGGAAAGAGGATGAACCTGGCCTATACGAGGGCAATGGTCACGGCTGCGCTCAACGGCGAAATTGACAAGGTTCCAATGAAGCACCATGCCATTTTCAACCTTGACATTCCGACATCATGCCCTGGCGTTCCTGACGAAGTGCTCGACCCGCGTAACACATGGTCCGACAAGGAAAAGTATGACGCGGCTGCAAAGAGGTTGGCTGCGCTCTTTGTCAAGAACTTTGAAAAGTTTGGCAACGTGCCAAAAGAGATAGTCGACGCAGGCCCAAAAATATAATAAAAAAGAAAAATGGTAGCCCGGAGCAGATTCGAACTGCTGTCTCCAGGTTTCTCCTTCTTCTTCTTGTAAGATCCAGAGCCTGAAATCCCTAGCCCTCAACTTAGGAGATTGGCCACTAGACGACCGGGCTAACCAAAAAACCGATTACACATCCCGTATTTGACTCTAACGCTTTGTGTTTACTTCCCTTATGACAAGGCCATATTCAAGTGGTGCCCTTTTTCTCATGTAGGGTATCAGGCGATAGTGGATGGAATATACATTCTTGTCCCTGGTGATGATGTTCTTTATCAAGAGCGAAACAAAGCCTCCTGCAACCTTTGAAGGCGCAATGCCGCTCTCTCTGCAGAACGCATCTCTCTTTGCATGATACTCTCTTTGTGTAAAATAGGATCTGTTTATCTCGAGCACTAGCGGCCAGACAACGTTTTCCCATACCATTCTGCGGTTCTCGGTGGATGAAGCGTATTTGCCCTTCCTTCTTGGGGCGGGCTCATCCACGCGTCGCTCGTGCTGAGGGCTGAGCAAAGTAGAATAAGTTTAAACTCCCGGGTTTATAATTGATGTCAGTGCAGCCCGACAGCTCTGTCAAGGAATCACTTGACATCCTTTCAAGAAAATGGAAAATAGATCCACAATTGTATGAGTTGCAGACGGGCAAGAGGGACGACGTAGTCGACACCCCTGTCAACGTCAGAGGCGTGATATTCCATATACCCAAACTGACAAAGGATGATCTTTATGTATTGTGGAAATGTCTCTGGCCAGACTGCTACAACTGCTGCGACAGACAGGGGAGGCTGCCGCTCACAAAGGACGACATCAAGACAATCTCCAAGAAAATAGGGTACTCTTCAGAACCGGAATTCGTGAAAAACGAGACACTTGTATCGACATGGGAGGAGCAGGGGACGCTTGATAACATTATCACTACGTTGACGATGATTTCGCTAAAACGCAGAATTGACGAGCGTACAGAACAGGATGGAACACCGCTTCGATGCAGGTTTTTGGACAACAAGGGTGCCTGTAGCATACACCCTGACAAGCCCGGGGTATGCTGGCTCTACCCGTTTGCGTCATGGCTTGAATCAGACCCAAAAGGTCGGCCGGTCGTTCACGCCACGTTCCAGTTTACCGGCGACTGTCCCGGCTTTTACCTTGAAAAATCTTTGGATAGCATCATGCCTATTTTGGAGGAATATTCTACCAAGATCTATAACTACAACATGGCAGTCAGCAGAACTACTAGGGAGAATTACGGGTTTGTCAACTTTGTTGACCTTAACCGAGGCTAGTCACGCATAATCTTGGCTTTCATCCGCAGCGCTGGCTCTTTTTCATGAGCTTTGAAAACATGTCTCAAGAATTCCTCATAGCTTGAAAAAGAATCGTTACAGCTTGGACAGACTATGCGCCACGATGTCATAATCATGGGCACAAAAATGAAAAAGGAGGTTGTTGTTACTGGCTGAACCGCCTAGCGACTTCGTCCCAGTTAACCACGTTCCACCAAGCCGTGACATAATCTGCACGCTTGTTCTGATACTTCAAATAGTATGCGTGCTCCCATACGTCAAGTCCTAGGAGTGGTGTAAGCTTTTCCTTGTTCCATCTGGTCCATGGGCTCGTCTGGTTCGGCATCGTTATGAACTGTACTCCACCGGAGGCGTCCTTTACAAGCCATCCCCAGCCACTTCCTTGAATTGCTACAGTTTCGGTCTGGAATTTGGTCTTAAAGTCAGCAAAGCTTCCAAACGCCTTTTTGATCGCTTCTGCTAGCTCGCCGCTTGGTTCTCCACCACCTCCACTTTTCATGTTGTTCCAAAACAGCGTGTGGTTGTTGTAGCCGCCGCCATGAAAGTTGACCGCACTTCTTGCACTTTCTGGGACAGAATCAATGTTCTTTAGGATCTCGACAACATCATTCTTGTTTTGCCACTCGGGGCCCAAATTGGCAAGCGCCTTGTTCAGGCCATCGGTGTAAGCCTGATGGTGCTTGGTGTGATGTATTTCCATAGTTCTTGCGTCAATGTGTGGCTCCAACGCGTCGTACGAATAAGGCAACTGAGGGAGTGTAAAGTTAGCCATGCTTGAGGAAAGGTCGAGGGAAGAATATATTGTTTTATTCTTGCAAGGTCACTGCTTTCAGCTTGCCTGAGGTGTGATCTTTGAAAGAGAAATCGCGTGATCGTCGATCATTGTTCCAACACCGACTCCGATTTCTTGTATCCTTAATTGCAGGCCTGTGAGATCCTGCTCTGATAGAGAGTATCTCTCAGCAAGCACACTCTTGACTTTTATCTCAGTATCTGAAATTTCATTCATCTCTGAAGGAATGGTGATGTCTAGTGTCCTTCCTATCATTTCTACCGGAATTTTTCCGCTCGTGTCATTTGTTATGGAAAAAGTGATCTTGTCAACCAGTACAGGATGTGGAAGCTGGTCAAGGGCATTTGCAGTGTAGAATGCTTGGACTTCGAGGATGTTGATATCCTGAGAGCGGCCGAGCACTGTAGTACCATCCGAGAGGGATCCGAGAAGCCCCGGTTCTACTGGTACGTGGATTATCACAAACCCTTCTACAAAGCTCTGGTTGTTTCCAAGAACTTGTCGCAGATCCTTGCACACTATCCCAGTCACGCCCTGCGGTCGCAGCGTCCTTAGTATAGAGTTTGTGTTCTCGCCGTCATTCGCAGTGGCGCTCCACTGAATTTTTACAGGAAAGTCTTGTTTGTTCAGGATCCCTATGTCCGTGTCATAATGTCCAGGCCTGAGTGGTCCTTCATCGCCACGAATGGTGCCGCATTCGAACTTGACATTGTAAATGATGTTGCTTATACGGGTGCTGCTATTACTATTGCTGCTATTACTATTGCTGCTGTTGTCGTTGGCCATCTGACCTGAGGCAGTGGAAGAACTGCTATTGTTTGTAGACAGCGTGGATGTCCCATCTTGCGTTGGCAGCAGCATAGAAAATGTGGCCGCAATGATGACTGCTGCTACCGCTACAGATGCTATCGTAACGATCCTCTGCCTTGACACCTGACGGATATATTTGCGTACGAGATAATTAAATCATTGGAAGACATACATCAAGAATTAAATACACATGTATCGGAAATATCGATGTGCAAGCAGGGAGGATCAAGATCCTAGCTTTTGTCTTCATGTTCGTCCTTGCGCTATCAATCGCAGCGCTTGGATTACCTGTGCAAGAAGTGTTCGCAGATGGTCTGACAATGGAAACATTTAGCGCATCGCTCGGCGACAGACAGGCTGAGCTCCTTGTAAGGGTAAATCCTCCGATATTGACTGACGCGAGTAGAGATGATGCATACATGCTGTTGCGGCTATACGACGCAAACACCAACCAAACTATCCGGGCCACCTCATACATTATCACCGCTGAAAAAGGAATCGGCGACAATGCACAGCATCTCTTTACAGATACGTTTTATTCTGATAGCGGTGTCCTCCAGCTGAAGATACAACCTGCAGAGGGTGGCGTGCAGTTCTTTGGCACACGTGAGCAGTTTCTAAATGCATTGGTGGCTGATCCAGGAGGAACTGTAAACATCCGTGGTCCGATGTTCCTTGAAGGTGGCATATATCACCTTAGAATCGATATACTTGGAATAGACAACATTCGCAACCTCTTCCCACCTGATGACATCCCGAGATTTGATTCGTGGCTAAGCGTGGGAGATATATTTACAGAACAAGTAGAATATCAGGGACAGCCTTTCAATACGACAATTATATCCTACTACGACGAAGTGACGGACTTTAATTTTGACGCCACAAGCCAGCAGATTTCATGGTCCATGCCCTTTGACTGGAATGTCTCAAGACTCGAAGACACAAACATCTTTGTCCACGAAGAAGTTCAGATCCCCAAGTCGCTGACTGGACTGGGAGATGCAGCGTCATTTGCTGCGACGGTCAACGACAACCCTCTATCTGGCAGGATGCTTGCAATAGATCCGTATACTTCAGAAGAATATCTTACCCTGCACTATCTTATCAACAAGAATGACATTTTAAGCATGGCCAGACAGATTCCAGAAGGCACTGCTGAGATGACGTTTACTCTTGCGCCGGCAACCGGAGACAACGCACAGACAACTGGGGAAATGCTCACTGATATGGGTAATGTCAACGTGCTTGTCGGCTGGACCCCAAGTCCGCTGAGTGCAGGAACCGACTCTGTGGTGACGCTGACCTTCTCTGACGGATTTTCCGGACAGAGGATAACAGAGGATGTGAATTACAACCTGAGGATATTTGATCTCAATGGAACACAGGTATACAGCGAGTCCAACCTTGTGGCACAGGGTGGAGAAGGAACCCAGACAATCAACTTTCCGCGCGACGAGACATACAGGCTGGAAGTAGAGGTCACGGGCATAGTAACGGACCGCGGTGTGGACATGACAAGAAATGGCATAGCAAGGGGAATGGTGGTCGTGCCGGAGTTTCCTGCTGCAGCGGTTTTGATTTCTGTAGCAGCCATCATCAGCGCAATAGTTGCCGCGCAAAGGTTCGCAAAGAAGAAGATGCCGGGCATCTGATGAAAAAGGAATTTCACGACAGGCTGTCTGAAAAGCTGTACGCGGAAATACCTGAAACTGGATCTGTATCGAACAAAGTGATGTTGCACATTGACCGATTCAATATTGGACAGAGCTACGTCACCGCTAAGGTGGAAAACAGACACGGCGATATTGTCAATATAAACATCGAGGGAGGCAGGCTTGGAATCGAGCTTCAGGATACGCTCTTCAAGACAATACCCACAAAGGGCAAAAAACCACGCTTTGCGTACCTAATGACCACAATTAATGAAACAGGAAAGATACTTGTGCGCAAAGTTCCTGTATTGGGCATCAAAGACTGGCTTCTCATATACGAAGACGACCTGTTTTTGCTTGCGGTAAAGGACGCCTATGACGAGCTGGATATCCGGATTGTTGACTAAAATAATAGTCTGGCGAAGCGCAGTTTTTTCTCACCTGCGCCCCTGCCAGACCGTTTGTTCCCCATCGGTTTGGTCGATGTAAGATTAGTCTGGAACATTGACAATTTAAATGTGATGATCATTCAGCCGATGATGTCCAAGATTTTTGGTATGACTCTTTCATGGTAGGTCGGTGCATCGAGCGATATGCAGAGGAACCTGTCATGTGTGGCGGTAAGGGGTATAGACACTAGGGTCACTTTATCAAATTCAGTCATCTGGAACCGGATCTGGCCGAGATCCGACTCGAACTTTTTGTTGAATGCAATAGCCTGGTAAGCGCTGTAAAATGAAGTAGCCTTTGGGTCGCCCTCTGAATTAGCCTTAATGAGTGGAGATGGGATGTCTGGTCGGTACCTGCCTATCAAGAGTTTGCCTTCGTTGTTTATCACGCCGGCAAACCTGACAGTCTTGTCAGCGTTCAGGACAGAGTCGCACAGCTTTTGAAGAAAATCTCGCTCTTCCTGCCCCATCCTATGCTCCTGATAATGTTATAGGAATATAAAACATACCGCGAAATCCGCGCATATACACAACAATGTCTACGATATCGTGCATGTGTGTGACACATGAAGAGAACTATATCCTCTCTCATTATATCCGCAAAATGCGGCAGAACGACGAAATTTGACCGCCAACATGAGTGCTGGCATTATGTGCTATGGTAACGGCTTCTCTGAGAATCTCCGCTACTTTGCTCAAATAAATTGGTATGCGTAGGTCAAATTTCACTAGAAATACCTTTAAATGAGCTAATAGCTCTACGAATGCCAGTAATGCCAGTAGTAGGTATCGACGATCTGGCTATCTACGTACCCAAGCTATACCTCGATTACAAGGATTTTGCGGAAGCAAGAGGAATTGACCCGCAAAAGCTCGAGTACGGTATAGGGATCAAAAAGATGGCCATTGCCGACACTAATCAGGATCCTGCCTGCATGGCCGCAAACGCGTGCCTAAAGCTGATGCAGAGAAACCATCTGCACCCCGACGATATCGGCAGGCTCTATGTCGCCACCGAGTCGTCATTGGATGAATCGAAGGCGATGAACTCTTTTGTTATTGGGATGCTTGAACAGATCTACGGTGAAGGCTCATTTGAGCATGCCGGCGGGATCGAATGCAAGTTTGCATGTGTCAGCGGATCTTATGCGCTGTACGACAATACGAACTGGATAAGAGCTGAGGAGAATAATGGCAAGGCTGCTATTGTCATTGTAAGCGATATCGCGAAATACGATATGGGTTCTACAGGGGAATACACACAAGGAGCCGGAGCAGTTGCTCTTTTGATCAAAGAGAACCCTCGCCTGATGGCATTTGACCAAAAGGTTGCTTCTACAACCATCAAGAACGAATACGACTTTTACCGCCCGTTCGGCAAGGAAACACCACTTGTCAACGGCAGCTATTCAAATCTGCTGTACCTGATATCTGTGAGGAAGGCCTTTGACGCCTACAAGGAAAAGGCGATAAGATCTGGATTGATCAAGCTAAAGGACGGCGAATCCATAACCGACCATATCGACTTTTTCGCAGTGCATCTTCCTTACAGAAAGATGGGGGAAAAGGCACTTGCATACCTCTTGAGGCATGAGTGGCGTCATCTTCCGCGCTGGAACCACGTCATAAAGGAGGTCGGGATGACTGAGCCGCAACCAAAGGACCCGCGAGGCACTATTGAATCCATCCTTGCTGATACTGAATTTATGAAGGCGGACGAGCGGTTCAGACGTGCATTCATGCAGACGTCTTTCTACAATGAAGTTTACGAGAAAAAGATGGCCTCTTCGCTCGAAGCGTCAGCCATAATCGGCAATCTCTATACTGCTTCTATGTATATGGGTCTGCGTAGTCTGCTAGAATTTGAATTCAAGAAAGGCACCGACCTTGCAGGGAAGAGAATTGGCTTTGGATCATATGGCAGCGGAAGCAGCGCTATGGTATTCAGCGGGGTAATCCAGCCAGAATACAAACAGGTTGTGAGTAAGATGGACTTGGATGCAGACATTGGGCCTCGCCAAAAGCTATCCATGGAAGAGTACGAAAGACTACACCGCAACGAGCGTGCGTTCACCGACTCTATCGTGCGTGCTCACAAGGAATTTGTGCTGGTAAAGCTTGGTGGCGCAACGGCAGACAAGGCCGGATTCCGAGAATACAACTACGTAGGCTAGAGAGGCAGTAGTATCTTCCCCTAGGATTCTCTGAAATCTTGCCAGACCCTTCCATGTGGCGCTCTGCATTGTGTGCTAGTGACAACTTGGTCTTGCAATGGTTGCACAAGTAGAGATCGGTTCTGCTGTATTTTTCTGTCAATATCCTGTGGTGCATGTGCCTCGGATTGATTCAGGCGGTATAATTGCTACCTGATATTATTTTTCTGTAGGTTGGCTCAGCTGACTACTTTGAACTCTATTTCCTTCTGTTCGAGGAACTCCACAAGCTTGTGGGCGTGTCTGTCATCCTCCATTTCGAGGCTGAGGTAGACGCCCGCGGTGCCTGCCGGGATGTGCGAGCTGAGCCTGTCATGTTCTACTTCGACTATGTTGATGCTCAGCTCAGCAATGCTGTCGACCACGCTCTTGAGCGCGCCGGGCTTGTCTGGCAACAAGATAAAGATCTTTAGCATCCTGCCCATCTGCATAAGTCCTTTTGCAACCACCTGTCCCAGAAGATACATGTCCACGTTACCGCCTGACAGAACCGTGACTACCTTGTCTTTCCTATTGAGATGCTCACCATTTGAAAGCAGGTATGCTAGGCTCGCGGCTCCTGCTGGTTCGACTACCAGCTTGGCGCGCTCCATGAGTAGGAACATTGTCTTGACTATTGATATATCATCGACAAGTACGACATCGTCTAGATACTTGCTTGCAACTTCAAATGTCAGCTTTCCCGGCTGCTTTACGGCGATGCCGTCTGCGATGCTGTAGCCCTTTTTGGTGGACTGGAGCGAACCCTTGGTCATAGACTCTTTCATTGCAGGAAACGCCTTCGATTCTACTCCAATTATCTTGACATTGGGCTTCTTTGACTTGACTGCTATTGCGACACCCGCTGCAAGTCCTCCGCCTCCAACTGGCAGGTATATCTTGTCTACATCCGGCAGGTCCTCCAGTATTTCAAGTCCAATGGTTCCCTGCCCTGCGATTACATCCGAATCATCAAAGGCGTGAATTATGGTTCTACCTTCTGTCTTTGCTATCTCTTGCATGGCTTCCCATGCCTCGTCATAGTTTGAGCCACGCCTTACCACAGTCGCGCCATATGATCGGGTTGCAGCTACCTTAGCGGGGGATGCGTTCTTTGGCATGACAATTGTACATGGGATCTTTTTTATCGCAGCTGCATAGGCTACACCCTGTGCATGGTTGCCTGCAGAAGCAGCAATGACTCCATGGCTCGCCTGCTTATCTGATAAGCTGCTTACTTTGACAAAGGCCCCACGTGCCTTGAAAGAGCCAGTCACCTGAAGACATTCGAGCTTCATGAACAGGTTTGTTCCGGCAAGGCCGGAAAATGTCCTTGAGCTCTGAAGTGGAGTCTTTCTGATGGTTCCAGCCAGAAGGTCTCTGGCCCTGAGGATATCCTCAACCATGGGCATCTGCTGCCTCTTGTCAGGATCCCATACACTGCCATCATTCATGAATACCCATCAGCAGTCTCCGCCTTAATTATAATTATCTCTATAACAATGCGAGAGCTTTTTTCTTGGAAGACTAGTGCACATCGCAGGGATCAATAGTCAGATAACATATTATCATGCCAACACGCTGCATTCCTCGAGCGGTGCACGAATCGCCCCAACGATTACAAGACAAAAGGAAGTCTTTTTTGCCACTTTTTGATTATTGGCAAGTCTGCTTGACATTTGGGGTCCTGATTGTGGCAGGGAACTGTTTCAAGTAGCACAAGGGTTAGAAGAAAAAGGTTTGTTCGTGATGTGAAGGACAGCCGTGAATTTCAGCAATTACAGGCATCTGCTTGATGGGAAAATTACAGCTCAGAAAACCGAATCAAAAATAATAGATGAAGGTCTTATTGTGGACAGCCTTCCATCTTTTGTATCCAGTAGCCATTCTGCTTGATTGCTTTCTCTACAAAAGGCGGCGCTTCTTGTATGTGGCAAAACTGGCATTCTTCTGACGTCATCTTTTGCCCACCCTGGCCTACTGTCTCAAGGTACTGCTTGCCATATTCAATTGCCTTCTCATGAGGTGTGCTTGCTTCGACTACGACGTCAAAGTGCATTATCTTGCCGTCCTTTTTAGTTACGTATGTGTCATAGACTGCGCATTCCATTTTACGATAAAATTCTGTTCTATGGTATTTATTCTATTTCCTTTTTCTCAGACTTTGCAATACATCATCTCGCGTGGAAAGTTGAGTCAGAGCCACAGTTTAAATCGGATCTCTGTAATGATCTTGGCATGTTCCGCCTACCCTCTCTTGTCAGTTCAAAGGCAAAGGATTTCCCAAGAGGTTTTGTCTGGCTCAATACCGATAGGCCGCTATCGCTTGAAGATCTAAGAGGCCACGTGGTGATACTCGATTTCTGGACCTATTGCTGCATCAACTGCATGCACACACTGCCAGATCTAGAATGGATTGAAAAGAAATACCATGGCAAACCTGTTGTTGTGGTGGGGGTTCACTCTGCAAAGTTCTACAACGAGCAGGAGGCTAAGAACATCCGCGAAGCTATTGACAGGTATGAGATTAATCATCCTGTTATTGTCGATAGGAACATGGAGATCTGGCAGTCATACGGCGTAAGCGGATGGCCAACCCTCGTAGTAATTGATCCAAAGGGTAACATCGTCTATCAGCAGTCAGGCGAGGGTCAGCGCGAGAACCTAGACGATGTAATTTCGGTATTGCTTGAACGCAACAAGGAAATACTGGCAAAAGAACCGATCGCAATAAAAAGACCAACAGCTGCACCTTCTCGGACGCTATCGTATCCAGGCAAACTGTCGCTTTCGCCAGACAGAAGAATGCTCGCTGTCAGCGATTCAAATCACAACCGCGTTCTTGTTATCGATATCGATAGTGGAAAAATAATCCACAAGGTTGGGGGTGAAGCAAAGGGTCTCCGGGACGGCAGCTTCGAACAGGCGCGCTTTTTCCGGCCACAAGGTGTGCTCTGGGTGGGTGAAAAGATCTATGTTGCTGACACTGAGAACCATTCCTTGAGAGAAATTGACCTCAAGTCAAGGGCAGTCAAGACGCTCGCAGGCAACGGGAGGCAGGGGTACTGGATCCAGTCGGCACAGGATGGCAAGGCAACCCAGCTGAGCTCGCCTTGGGATCTTGCATATGAAAGCGGCTTTATTTTTATCGCTATGGCCGGCTTGCATCAGATATGGGCATACCAAATAGAGACCCACAAGATAGGACCATTTGCAGGCAGCGGCTATGAAGGCATTGTAGATGGCTCGCTTGAAGAAGCCCAGTTCGCGCAGCCAAGCGGCCTCTCGGTATCTGGAAATTATCTTTTTGTTGCAGATAGTGAGGTTTCGGCAGTGAGGAGAATAGATCTCAGCCGCAAGGCGGTTCAGACAGCAGTGGGCGAAGGATTGTTTGTTTTTGGTAATAGGGATGGGCCGCTTGAATCTGCCAGATTCCAGCACCCTCTCGGGGTCTCCTGTGAAGGGGACAGCAGGATCTACGTTGCAGACACATACAACCATGCGGTTAGGCTTGTAGATCTTGTTGATCGAAAAGTATCGACGGTTTTAGGCGACTCAGAGATGAAAGCCGTTTGTAACATCGACGATCCCTCTTGCGACACACTCGGGCTGTACGAACCCAGCGACGTTAAAGTGCATGGTAACACTCTATACATTGCCGACACGAACAACCACCTGATCAGAATTTATGACCTTGAGAAGAAAGTTCTCAGGACTTTGGTCGTCCGGGAATAAGGTGGACGTTCCTCTAGTATTTTTTCATATAGACCATTGGAAAACCTGCGCCCCGGCACTCTGTTACTTTATAGGGGTTTTGAGTTGTTCATTCTTGGGGCGCACTCTGCAGACCTTCTCCTAACCTTGTCTTTGGAGATGCCGTTGCCATGTTGTCTTCTAGCTTTGTCTCAAGAATCGTCTTCTGTCCGAACCAGTGTCTAGTAATCAATATTGTAATGGCTGGAACGGCATCCTTGCCTTGTACAGATCAAAAGCCTTTATTGCCGAGGTCCTTCTATTCAGATAAGGATGTATCCAAGCGACATTTTGTCAAGGATGTACGCGGGCGAGAACAGTGAAATCGAGCTACCCAAGAAGGAAGCGACACCGTCGGAAGTCGACGATATACTCCAGACCAATATCTTTAACGTAATGCTTAATCGCCGTTCCCAGCGCAAATTTGAGGACCGCCAGGTCGAGGACTGGAAGCTCGACATGATTTTTGCAGCTGCGGACACGGCCCCAACGGCCGGTGGCTTTCAAGGTTTTGAAATCTACCACATAAAGAACCCTGATGTAAAGGCAAAGCTGGTAGAGGCCGCAAACAACCAGCCATACGTTAACGCTCCGGTCCTGCTTGTATTCTGCATGGATCCGTCAAGAGTCAAGATGAACTTCCCGCAAGACATTATCAAGAAATTCTCCGTGCAAGACGCCACTCTTGCAGCTGCGTACGCGCAGCTGGCAGCCCACGCTCTTGGGCTGAGCTCAGTGTGGATCGGAATGATAGACGAGAAGAAGGTGATGGAAGTGCTGAGCACCAACCTTGTCCCTGCATGCATGCTCTGTATAGGCTACCCGCAAAAGATGCTGCATCCAAAACCAAAGAGGAAATTGTCCGAACTGATACGCGAAATCTAAAATCTGCTCTATTTTAGTATCCCGCGTCCATCAAGAAAACCAGTGTTTCTTCCCTTTTCGCTACACTGGTCTTGTCGGGACGCTTTATCTTGGTGTTCATAAGGCGCACATTGACTATATCTTTGCCAAAAGTGGAGTCAAGATCCATTTCTACGGTTCCTGGCAACCATGTGTCGTCGTGTGCGTGCTCAAGCAACACGCCTGTCATCGGGATTACGACCTTGTTGACCTTGACTACATTTTCGATGTCATTTCTTATCTTGATGCGCACCAGCGCCTCTTCATACTTTGCCGGTTTGATGTCATCACTGCTTGTGCTGATTTCGGTTTCGATATACCTACAAACCGCGCCGCTCTCTGGAGCACCATAGAGTGCATACCGTTGGCGTGAACGGGAAAAAACGTCAATCATTATCTCCTCATCTTTCGCCTGTCTGTAAACCCCTATTTCAATAGGCATCTTTGCGTAAACGACGGCCTGGCTAGTCTGGTCTACGACCACCGGTGTCTTGAATTTCATGTACAAGTTCTGTGCTACAGCAGCAGGAGTAAACAGGGGAGGAACTGGAAAAACACCTACTGTCATTGTGTCTTCATCTGAAACTATCATTGCTTCGGCTGCAAGCGAACTTCCTGAATATCGCCTGTACTGAAGAGCCGAGCCGACACTGTTAATCTCGATCCTGTTTTCCCCAAACACGAGCTGGTAGTCCTTTGTTGTCTTTGACTGCAGTCGGTGTCGTCCGAGTAGCCCTTCCAAACTACAGAGTTTTGAAAGCGATCATTTGTAAACCTATCTGCTAAGACAATTATATGAGACTTGGGCGTATTTCCAAATTCCAAATTCACATTCTTGACAACGACATTGACGGTTGGGCATACAGTTACCCTTTGAGAGGTTATGGTTTGTCGGGAATATGACCGCTGATAGAACACACCGGACCTACTATGAGCCCAGACACGCTGCCTCTCTGTGCGCGACTGCTAACATAGAGATCGCTGAAATTGTTGTGTACACACTGTCGTGTGTGTTCCTGTGCTACAGCCGTTATTGGTCTCTACTACCACAACAAGAACAACAGCTGAAAGAGAATGGTTGAAGAACAAAATCCAAAAGCTGGCAAGTACATGACTAGGATCTACTGACGACGGCAGGGATACGGAATGCGGAGGAGTGTGCTGTCGAATCATGTCCAGACCTCCTCCACATTGATAACTTGGGCGATTCGCTCGTCATTATCAATGCGAGGTGCTTGATCCTGCTCTCTGAATGGCTTGACACGAGGATGCCACTGGTAGAACAGGTGAAATGAAAGCTTGCTTGAGCGAGATTCTCTCCCTCCGACGGTCGTTTGCCTCGCTGACGTGGAAAGCGGTCGCAGGGAAAAGGGCAGAACGATTGCCTGTCATCTCTGTCGGGGCAGGGACATTGGGCGCTAGGTTACAAGACCATGTGCCAGAAAATGATTAACTGACATCATCTTCTGCATTGTTAAGGGATCATATCTTTCGAGTGCTAGGAGCGTTTGGCCTTTTTCAACGACTTGGCAACCTTCGCAAGCTCATCCTTGATGAGGTCTGTCTCTTCATTCTTTATCTTTGGTGTGTCAAGAAATGCCTCTCTTGCCTTTGTCTTCTTGTTCTTTATCACTTCGATGTCAAAATAAGAGGTGATGCCCTCTTCTCCCTGCATGAGCCTGTTGTAGTCAATAATGACTGGTGATGTCTGGTAAAGCTCTATTAGTAGATCGTTCAGCTCTGAAAAGAGTCTGCTCTTCCTTTGGCCCAGTTCTTCAAACTCGGGGAACTGACTCTCTACTGCTGCTGCCTTCTGGTCAAGCTCCTGCACGAGCTTTTCATCATCAAACATCTTTGTAAAGAGTTCCTGAAAGTCCAAGTTGGTAAACCCGCGCTTTTCAAGTTCTGCAGCAAGCGCTTTGTCGGCCGCTCTCGACATATCCTTAAAGATTGTTGTTGCCTCGTCCGCGATCTTCGCCAGCTCTTTCTGTATCTCTATGACGCGCCTGTCTACTCTATAGTAGGGAAGCACATGAAACTGAACGCCAAAATACCCGCTGATGTAGAACCTGCCAACTTCCTTTGTGAACTGGCAATAGAGTCTATGCAAGTCCTCTGTGGCAGATTTGAGAATTCCTGAAAAGACCCAGTCTTTGAGCTCATTCGCAAGCCGCTGGTAGAACATCTGCACGTTCTGGGGGTCAAATGTGTCTGCCTGCGTCACCGTTCCGTCACCCAGCATTGCGCTAGCCTTTTGCATCGCTATTGCCGAACCTATGGCCTCTAGGTATGCCTGCTCTACCTGTTGCGCTGCGGCATTGACTTGTCTGCAGAAATAGTCGTCTCCTTTGAACGGTGCCCTCACGCCTAGGTTGGCGCTTTTCTGTCTAATATATATCCATGTTTAAATGCAACAACCTAGCTACATAATGCGAGCTTGGCCGAAGCAGAGGAAAAACACGAGGGAGAAGATCAAATCAAGACCAGCAAATCGCTTGTGGATATGATGATGAGCAACAACAGTGGCGCGGCACATGGCGCTGGTGCCAAGACTGTCGATTCTGAGACTCTGGTGTCGCAGACTCAGGACCGGCTGTGGAGAGCACTCAAGAGGCGTTTCCAGTACGACGTAACGCTAGAACCGGGGCAGAAATATCTCCTCAACCATGTAAGCAGTAAGATCCCTCTTGTGATAATGTATGCCGACCTCGTAGGCTCAACCAACATGAGCATGACGCTCCCTGCAGACAAGCTCACGACTATAATCCGTGCCTTCACCTACGAAATGTCACAGGTAGTCTACAGCCACGAAGGTTATGTCCTAAAGTACGTAGGCGATGCAGTCATCTCGTTCTTTCCTGCAAGCTATAACAAATTGCTTGCGTGCGATAGGGCAGTCCAGTGTGCCAAGTCCATGCTCGCTGTTGTAAAGAATGGCATCAACCCCATCTTGAATCAGTATGACTATCCTGAACTAAACGTCAAGATTGGTATGGACGAGGGGGAAAACGTAATCGTGCAGTACGGACATGACAAGAGCTCGCAGATAGACATCCTCGGTTACTGTATGAACATAGCCGCCAAGATAACCTCGTTGACCGGGCCTAACAAGATCTCGATTGGAGAAGACGTTTACAAGATGCTGCATCCTTCGATAAGGGCAAAATTCAGGGAGATGAAGCTCAACCCCGATGATTGGAAGTATACGAACAGGCAGACCGGCAAGTTGTACAAAGTATACACATTGGTGGCCGGTTAGCTATTTTTGGCTCTTGTCGTCTAACATCTCTTCTATGGACTGGTGTGCCCTTAGGAATTCGTGGCCCTTTTGAGTGGTACGGTACCTTTTGTTCGTCTTGTTGTATGACAACATTCCGTTGTAAAGTAACAGGCTGAGATATTCTCTCAGTTGCGAGAACGACAGGTATGCCCCGTACATGATTCTCGTCTTACTTACGCCATCGCCCTTGGCAACTTCTAGAATTTCTGAAACAATTTCTGTCCTGCTTCTATACTTCACTGCAGCATTGATATCAATTTTCTTTAAAAATCAGACGACATTAGATTCTATAAAATTCTTCTATTTTTGCCTTTACCCATTTCTGGCGAGAAAGACACTCCTTTTTTTGAGTATTGTCCAAGCAGGACAATCTAACAGACAATAGTTTCTATCAATGACTTGCCGACGGGTATTGACTCATCCTTGAAGGATCCGGCCAGCCTTGCCTGATATGATCCTGTCGACATCGTTGCTATCCTTGCTCGTGCTGTTCGATGTACTCTCTGTGGCCCGTATTGGCCCTGTGCTGGACTAACTCGGAAGCGGAAATGAGGACTTGATTGCAAGATCTGCAGACATATCTGGTAATTCTGTTGTCATTCTCCATTCTTCTCTACCCGCTGTGAACGGGAGAGCGAAAACAGCACACCTCATATAAGCGCCGTGGAACAAGCCTCTAGAATAATTTACTGGAACGATGCAATAGGGAATTAAAAATCTCAAAAAGGAAAGGGAAGAAAAGAAAAAGGATTTAACGGTAGGATTTCTGTTTTCTACGCCTTGCACCCGGACCGCCAAACTTCTTTGACTCTGACTGCCTGCTGTCTCCTGATAACAGGTGTCTGTCATATTCAGTGATCTTTCTCCTTATTTCTTCTCGTATGCTCTTTGTGAACGGGTGATCCTTTGGATCCTTGCCTCCCTTTTGCTGGCCCGTGAGAGCACGTGAGATTGCAACTGCGCTTGCAAACGCCCTTCCCATAAAGCCACCGCCGTATACTCTTACGTCAATGTCGATCCTGTTGCGGTAGTCGCCCACAAGTGTCAGCGGAGTCAGCACCAGCTCTTTTGCCACATCTGGCGCCAGCATTTCTGCCGGTATGTTGTTTATTCTGACCTTTCCTGAACCTTTTGAAATCGTGGCAACCGCGCGACTTGTCTTCCGCTGGCCTGGATAAAGCTCTATTTTACTTGTCGTCATGCTTACTGTCCCTTCCATCCTATTTGCTTGGCAATCTCGGCGAGCGAGATATAGTATGCCTCCGGCTTGGTAATCTTTGAATCCTCAAACGATTCCATCTTAGCGTTTTTCAATTCTTCAGGCACCCCGATATATACCCTCAAGCGCTTGAATGCAGTCATGCCGCTTGACTTTCTCTTTGGAACCATTCCCCTTACCATCTTGGATAAGATTGTGTCTGGCCTCCTTGGATGGAATGGCCCGTGGATGGGGTTGGTGACCGAGTTAATCTCAAGGCGCTCCTTGTAGATCTCGATGGTCTTGTAGCGGTTGTTGCCAGATAACATCGCTTTCTCTGCGTTCACAATGGCAACTCTGTTTCCCTGAAGCAACAGCTTTGAAACGTGCGAGCACATCCTGCCTGCGATGCAGTTGGTCGCGTCCACGACTATTGTTGTTGTCTTTTGCTGTTGCTGTTTTTGTATCGTCTTTTGCTCAGCCAATTATACGCACTCCCTTTCCGTCAGGATACTTCTTCACCAAGTCTTCAAATGACACTATCTTGCCACCAGATTGGACTACTTTTCTGGCGGCTGATTCCGATAATGAAAAAGCGCAAACAGTTAGCTTGTGTCCTAGGCTTCCTGTCCCTAGAATCTTGCCTGTCACGACCACTACCTCTCCATCCTTTGTGACCTCTGCTAGCCTCCTCATGTTTACCTCGCGCCTATTTGAGCGAGAGCCAGCAAGCTCGCGTTCAAGTGCTCTCCAAATCGGAGCCTTGTTCTTCTTGAAGGCTGAGCGAAGAGTCCAGATGGTATTGTCAATCATTGTATTGGCAAACATGCGTTATGTCAACTCGTAGTAAAAGCTCCCCAAATAAATGTACCTAGGCATTCTTTGGAACCTTGAGCGACGACATTGCCTGCTTGAAGTTCTTGGTCTTTGACGACAGGCGCTCCGCAGCAGCCACCAGGATCTCTTCTGCCGTCAGCGCGCCAGTAGACTCGATTACTAGAATTATCTCGCTATCGTCCTTGCCATCCTTGACTACGGCCGCCGCAGTCGGTTGCCACTTTGCATGGTCCTTGCCTATGCCCAGCCTTGCGTATGCCTCGAACTTTAGCTTTTGGTTTGGAGCCAGAACGACTATTGGTATGTCTTTACTTACTGGCTTTACCAACTCGTCTTCAGAAACAAGCTCGCCTGATGTAACTACTGAAGTCTTTTCGCCTGCCTCTGCATCAAGCACAAGGAGCACTCTGCATTTGCTACAGCCAAGCGTACTCTTGCAATCGCAATCGTGCGGCATTACGAACCTTCCGGGGTCAGCGCGAAGAGGAATCATGCCTAACCTGTGGGCCACCGCCTCATCATGCATGACAGATGAATTTTCAAGAATTACAACATCGTCGATGGCAAGTGTTGGCACTTCGCTTATCGCAAGCCTGCGGAGCGAGTTGACATACTGCCTTGGAATATTGTTAAACTTGGTGACGATCTTCTCGTCAGATTTTTCTACAACCTCGATAGAAGGAGAGGCCAATACTTGTGAAAGCATGCCAGATCGACCTTAAAAATCTACCGAACGTTGCAAATTTTTCAGCATCTTGACATGCATATATATTCCAAAGGTGATCAACCGGCTATCTATGACTGACCGATTCATAGTCGCCCGCCTCACGGTAGAAGGTGACAAGTTTGAGCTGGTTGTCAAGCCTGATCCTGCCTTGGAATATAAACTTGGCAAGAGGGCTGACATTTCAAGCGTGCTCGTGTCAGACGAGGTCTATTCTGACGCGCAAAAGGGCTCCCGGGCTTCAAGCGAGAAATTGCTAAAACATTTCAAGACTACTGACTCGATAGAAGTCGCCAAACAGATCCTTGCAAGAGGTGAACTGAACCTTACTACGGACCAGAGGAGAAAGATGGTCGAGGAGAAGAAGAAGCAGATCGTACAGTTCATTAACAGAAGCTTTGTCGACCCCAAGACTCATCTGCCTCACCCGATAGTCCGAATAGAGGCTGCTATGGAAGAGTCGAGAGTTGTAATTGACCCATTCAAGAGGGCGGAGGATCAAGCAAAGACTGTTGTGGACGCACTACGAAAAATACTGCCGCTAAAGTCGGAGACTTCCAAGCTTACGATAACTGTTCCTCCACAATTTGCGGCCCAATCGTACAGCGTGCTCAAGTCTACAGGCGACCTTAGGAGCGAAGAATGGCTCTCTGATGGCTCGTTGAGAGTGACTCTTGAAATGAATAGTGGTATCAAGGGCCAGTTCCTCGACAGGTTAGGTTCAGTCACGAAGGGCTCTGCTCAAGTCAAGGAAGACTGATCTACACTTAAAATATAAGTCAGCTATAACTAACCCAAAAGGAGCGAGTAAGAGAAAAAATGAGTAGCAATGTGATATTTTCAGAAGGGCATTTTGCCCCGGTGGTGAGCCTTTGAGACATGCCCGATGTCAAGAGAAGGTATGTCATACCGGGAGACAAGATAGCCGAAGGAAATTTTAGGCCACTTATGAACGTGGTCAAGGCTGGCAACGCCCTGATTGCCACAAGGATTGGAATTGCAGAGACAGGTCGAGATGGCGTCAAGGTCATCCCGCTTTCAGGCGTCTATATCCCGCGTGTTAACGACCTTGTGATCGGCAAGATAGTCGACCACTCTTCGCTGTCGTGGGAGGTTGACATAAATTCATGCTTCTCGGCTCACCTGCCGGCCCAGGATGTATTTGGAAGAGACTTTTCACCAGCAAGGGACGACATGAGCAGGCACTTTGCAACGGGCGACATGATAACCGCCCGCGTCATAGCGTTTGATAGGACGCGTGATCCGATGCTTACGGTGCAGGATCGCGACCTTGGCAAGATCCCGAGGGGCGAAGTGTTAAAGATATCTGCTACACGTGTTCCGAGGCTGATTGGCAAGCGCGGGTCGATGATCCAGACGATAGAACAAGCGACCCAGACACGAGTACTGATAGGGCAGAACGGCATCGTGGTTGTGACCGGCAGAACTCCTGAAGGGATACAACTGGCGGTGAGGGCGATCAAGATGGTAGAAGAGGAAGCACACACTGCGAACCTGACACAGCGCATCAAAGTGCTCTTGAACGTACCTGATGCACCACAATCTACACCATCGTCGTCACAAGTATCTCAGCCACAGGAGGCACAGCCAAGTGCTTCACCAGTTGCCAATGTTGGCGACAAGCCAGGCCCGGCAGAGGAATCAGCAGCCGTAGAAGAAATTAAGGAAGAATTGGAGGTTGACAAGAAATGACTCAAACAAGAAATTTGATAGATGAAAATGGAAAAAGGACAGACGGGCGGGGGATAGATGATCTCCGCGAAGTGAAGATAACCGTCGGTGTTGTAAAAAATGCCGATGGTTCTGCTTTCATTGAATTTGGAAATAACAAGATACTGGCGGCGGTGTATGGGCCGCGCGAGGTGCACCCAAAGCACATGGCACAGTCCGACAGATGTGTACTCCGCTGCAGGTATCACATGTCGCCGTTCTCGACGGACACTCGCAAGAATCCGGCACCCTCTAGGAGGGAAGTCGAGATCTCAAAAGTGATGCGGGAAGCACTCGAGCCGGCGGTAATGCTGGAAGACTATCCGCGTGCAGCAATCGATGTCTTTGTCGAAGTGCTCCAGTCGGACGGCGGGTCGCGCTGTGCGGGCATTACAGCTGCTTCGGTGGCGCTTGCAGATGCGGGCATAAACATGCGCGACTTGGTCGCTGCGTGCGCTGCGGGCAAAGTCGATGATACAATTGTCCTTGACATCAACGACACAGAAGACAAGGAAGGGGGTGCGGATATGCCTGTAGCATACATGCCACGCTTGGAGCAAGTGACCTTGCTACAGCTAGACGGCAAGTTGAGCCCTGAGCAGTTTAACGAATGCATCGACAAAGCTATAGTCGGGTGCAAGATGGTATATGAAATCCAAAAGCAGGCGCTTATGCAAAAGTACTTTGGAAATGAAACCGAACTAAAGGAGGAGGCGCAGTAAGAAAAATGAGTTCTTCAAAGAGATCAACAATAATTGTCGAACACCTGCGGAGGCAGCAGATGTGGGACGCGCTGTCACGCGGCAAGAGGCTTGACGGACGGGCGTTTGACGAGATGAGGCCGTTAGAGATCGAAGTTGGCGTGATCAAAAAGGCTAACGGTTCTGCAAGGGTCAAACTTGGCGACTCTGAAGTCATTGCAGGAGTCAAGGTGGAGACCGGTGAACCGTTCGAGGGTCTTGAAGAGAAGGGAGCCCTTATAGTCTCTGCCGAAGTGTTGCCGACCGCATCACCATACGTTGAGCCCGGGCCTCCGGACGAGGAAGTAATCGAGCTCGCAAGGGTGGTGGACAGGGGCGTCAGGGAGTCGGAAATGATAGACCTTGACAAGCTGGTTCTCGTGCCCGGCAAAATAGTGTACACAATCTTTGTAGACTGCAGTGTGATAAACGCGGATGGAAACCTGTTCGATGCAACATCCTACGCTACGGTGGCATCATTGTTGACTGCCAACCTTCCTGTATTTGAAATCCAGGATGGCAAGGTGGTGGACACAGGCAAGACTCAACCGATGCCGGTGACTTCCATACCAGTTTCAATTACCGCTGCAAGAATTGGCGACTATGTTGTGATAGACCCTACTGCTGAGGAAGAGGGATGCATGGACGCAAGGATAACCATAGACACCAACGAAGAAGGTTTTTGCGCAGTTCAAAAGGGCTATGCAGGCGCGTTTACGGTAGAGCAGCTGAAAAAGGCGGCCGAAACAGCAAGAATTAAAGGAGAGGAAGTACGGGCAAGACTGAAGGAGCTGGCAAGGAATAATGGGTAAGAAAGGCTCGACAAACCTGAAAGGTCTTGGTATCAAGTTCGGTGCAACCGTGCGCAGGCGCTATGGAAAGGTTCACCGGACCTTGCATAAAAAGCGGAGATGTCCGTCATGCGGCTCGCTGAGGTTCGGCAGGCTCGCTGCAGGCATCTGGAACTGTCCGAAATGCAACTTCAAGATCGCCTCAGGCGCGTACGACATTGACGTTGAAAAACTACAGAGCTAGGATCAGGATATCTGCAAAGTCAAAGCGCCTAGCAGCATCAATCCACGACGCCCTCGCTCCCGATCTTGTCCGCCTGCCCAAAGCCGGAGGAGAACTTGGGGGCAGGACAAAAATTTTTCTAGAAAATTCTGACATCATTCTTGACATTGTGACACCTGACATCGCATCACTTCGGGCGAGCATCAACTCATGCATCCGGCTGGCAGACGCCTCTTACCGGTGCTTGCATATAGCAACCTCGAGCAATAACAACAACAAACCTTCTGCAAACATGTCATCATAACAGGACCGACAATGGTCTTTCATAGTCGCAGTATGAGTAACTCCGACAATGGAATCTACATGCGCAATTTTTGGAAATACTGTCACCATCCTGTTATCTCTGCCAACGCTATGATTTTATATGATACTATGTGAATAACTGCAGAGTAATAGTTTATGAGCGAACAGGAACTTCCACCATGGCTTAGAGAGCAGGTATCACGCTTACAACAACTCCAGCAGAATCTGCAGGCGATAATGATGCAAAAGCAGCAGCTGGAGGTTGAGTCCGTCGAAACAGACCGGGCGCTCGAAGAACTGAAAAAGGCCGGTCCCGACGATGCAGTATACAAGAACGCCGGGTCAGTGCTTATCAAGGCAAAGAAGGAAGATGTCATCAAGGAGCTGGAAGAAAAGAAGGAACTTTCAAACACCCGCGTTATGGTACTCGGAAAACAGGAGGCGAGGGTGAAGGAGAACCTGAAGGAAGTCGAAAACAAGATAAACGAAATGGTCCGCAGCATGCAGGGTGGTTCAGCCGGTCTAGCAGCAGGCGGAGCAGGACCCAAACCCCGGGCTGAATAAGAAATTATAGGGCACGCGGACACATTTCTTGTGTGCCTGTCAGGATCGTTGTAGATGAGAGGGAGAAGAATAGTGGCATCCCTGAATTATTAAAAAATGCAGGCGCTATCATCGATTTTGCGCAATTGAAGGTGGGCGACTATATTGTTTCTCCTGAGATCGCAATAGAGCGTAAGACAGTCCGCGACCTAGTCAGCTCTATTTATGATGGCAGGCTCTTTATTCAGTGCTCTGATCTTGTCACTCACTATCAAAAGCCGCTTTTAGTGGTGCAAGGCAATATCGCCGAGCTTGCAGAAGTACCGGAAGAAGGTGACAATGGCGACGCAACGGAGGGAAAAAAGAATAACAATAGTGATATAAAGCGTCTGGCAGAGCGGATGCCGCTTGCCTACGACGCACTTGCGACAGTCGCCATCGAATTTCGGATACCTATAATCCACACGCCGTCAGGCGAGCAGACGGCGCAGCTGCTAGTCACACTTGTGAACAAGAGCCTCCGGGAGGGTAAGGCGACCGGCCCGCTACTAAGAAAGATCAAGAAGGAAAATCCTGTATACATACAGCAACTGTCCGTGTTGTCATCAGTACCCGGCATAGGGGAAAAGCTTGCCGCGAGGATGCTGGACAAGTTCCAGACGCCCAAGAGAGCGCTCAACGCGTCTTCAGCTGAGCTGGCGACGATCCCTGGATTTGGGATTGCAAGGGCAGAGCGAGTACGCAAGATACTCGATTCTCCACATAAGGTGAGCCAAGTGGTGCAAAAGACACTCTTTGAAGATGAGGAAAAAGTCTAGGTGACGACCTTGTATTTTCGCTTCAACTTGTTGCCACAGAGTGAGCACTCTCTTACGTCAGGGCCAAACGCCTTTCCGCAGGCACTGCAGTAAGCAATCCATCTTCGTTTCTCCTTTAGGCCCTTACTCGATGTGGATTTGACTGGGATATTTAGAGCAGAAGCAACATTCGCGACAGCATAGTCATCTGTCACAAGAGGTATCTCTAGCTGGAACGCAAGCGCAATTATTGAAAAGTCAGCAGGCGAGAGCTTGGGATAGTCTCCTGTCTTTTTCGCAGCCGCCTTGGCTTTCTCGATGTTGGCATCGCTGGGGTCCATGATCTGTAGATTGCCAGCTTCAAGAAGAGCCTCGTTCGCGCCGTGAGACTTCTTGATGTGCTCTACTTCGTCAAACACTAGCTGAGTCGTATAATAGTTGTGTCCTGCCTGCGATAGAAAGGGGATTCCTGCATAGAACGCACTAGCGTCGAGGACGCTAGAATTCAAATTTGGAGAATCCAAGCTTGGATAGCTGCCTCATGCCCTTTTTCTGGAGGCGTAGGAACACGGCGTCATCTGCATACCGGGAAATCCTGATCGGTTCGTCGGCTTTTACCGTGAAGGACTCCTGGCCGTCAATTACAACGTGTGATTCGTATGTGCTCTGGATAGTGATCTCTTCGACCGGTATTACGAGCTGCGGCATCCTATTGACGGACGCAAGAGGACTCAGGATAAGGCAGCTCATACCTTCGTGTAGCACTGGGCCCCCGATGGAAAATGAGTGACCTGTGGAGCCAGTAGGGGTGGAGACAACAATGCCATCCATTCTTTGCTTTATTTCATCACCCATAAGCCCAATCGACACTAGGGGAGTCCTCGTGAGGTTCATCCTTGTTATTAGGATGTCGTTGAGCGCTGGTGGAAAGACCTTCTTACCGACCGAAGCCTGGATCCTGATTCGGGAATCATAGAAGTATTTGCCTGCAAGGATTGCATCGATGGCTTCTTCTATCATGCTGGCGTCGGCCTCGGATAGTATTCCTCTGTGTCCCCCGCTGTTTATGCTGAAAAGCGGAACCTTGCCTGGGACCATGCGGAAGGCCCGAAGGGTTGTACCATCGCCCCCGATCGCAAAAACGAGGTCTATCTTGACGTCCTTTAGATCCTCTGGCGAAACAGACGTCGCGCCAACACTATCTATCTTGAGCGGTTCCATAACATACGTCTTGACCTTCTTCTTGTCAAGTAGCCCTGCGACCTTGATCGCGGCGATCTCTGCCTCTCTGCTCCCGTTCTTTGTTACAATAATCACATTGCGGATGCTCGGTACCAATATTATGACCGCACGGCTATATCAGAAGACCAGTTCTTAAATGCCTTTGGTCTTTGGCAGGTTAGTTTCTTATTGTTATTACCTCTAGGCACTTTCTGACACAATTGTTTCATGCTGCCTCGAAACGACATATAGTGAACAACTCCTTCGAGGGCAAACGCTAGTGGAGTGATGTTGGTAGGCAGCATGCCACAACAGCTGGTCTCATACGCCAACAACACCGTACTCGACAGACTCGGTATTCTTTGTATTGAATAGTTTGGTCTCTGCATGGGGATTAAGAGGGGTTATTATCCAAAGACAATTGGCTTTCGCCTACGCAAATCAAAATTGTTATCCCCTTGGAAAATGAGTGAGCTATCTGCGGCATCTTTTTGTATGGAGGCTCAAAACCGCGTAGTTCCGTCATAGTATCGCATATTGATATCATCTTGATTTTTCTGGCCACCACCTAATGTCACATGCTTTTCGTTCCAGTGTACTACAAAGCGCTGGATGTCATCTTTAAGCTCCTTGTATGAGCGCGTTCTAAAATAGCGTGGGAACTTTCGACTGAATTCTCTGCAGTCTGCGCAATTGTACCAGTATGACGAGGATCGACCATGAGCCTCTCCGACTATGCAATTTTCAGGCGAAGTAATATCCGAATACCATCGAAGCCATCTGAACGACCATTTGCTGCTTGGCAGGTCCTGGAGCCGCATGTTCCATGAGGGGGAAATATCGGCCAGAGTCATGAGTTCCTTTGCAATAAGACATTTGCAGTGAACTCTGTTCTCCATTGTTGAGGTACACTATGGTAGTAAGCAAATTAAGGGTTGCAGAGAATTTTGAGGTCGTTACTATTGTAGAAACAACTGAAACAAATCCTGACAACTCTTTTATCCGATATTTCGTCGTCGTTGCAGTATATGTCTACATCTGCAGCCAGTAAAGGCAGCGTACCAAACATTGTGGCACTTGAAGTCCTAAGAAAGAATGGAGTGGACGTTGACAAGCTGATAAAACTCATTACGGCTGGGGTCGGCGCCGAGTTTACGACGTACTATTACTATACCATCCTCAGGATGCACTGCACAGGGCCTGAGGGAGAGGGGATTAAGGAGATAGTGGAAGATGCCCGAATCGAAGACCGGAACCACTTTGAAGCAATGGTTCCCCGTCTGTACGAGCTGGGAGGGGAACTTCCAAGGGACATCCGGAAGTTTGCCGATCAGGCCGGCTGCCCTGACGCCTACCTGCCTGACAATTGGGAAGATATCAACTCCATACTCAAGGTGCTTCTGGAAGCAGAACAGTGCGCGATCAGGTCATGGGGGGAGGTATGCGACATGACCGCCGGCAAAGATCCGAGGACTTACGACATCGCACAGCGGATAATGCAGGAAGAAGTAGAACACGAGGCATGGTTCATAGAGCTTCTCTCAAAGAGACCTTCAGGACACTTTAGGAGAAAGTTCGCAGGCCAGTCTCCGCACACAAGCCAGCAGGGAAGCCTAATACACCTCTAAAACGATTTTTATATCGTTAACTTTCTCTTCTCTTTCGTGTACGATGGCTACGTACCAGTCTGCAAAAGCGATGAGCTAAAGGATGATTCCATGCGGGTTTTCAGGATAGGAACCACCGATGTCCTGGTGGGACGCCGCAACGGCCGGCTTTTTGCGTGCGACAATTCGTGTCCTCACAGAGGGGCATCGCTTTCAAAAGGTGAGTTCAACGGCGACAACATTGTCTGCTACATGCACGGATATGAATACAATGTTTTCACCGGCAAGCTGGAGAATATGAGGTCCTGGAAGAAAGAAGAAGCGTGGATTGAGCAGAACCCTGAGTGGAGAAAGTCCGGTGATCTCATATTGTACGAAGTAAAGGAGAATGGTGGGACTGTATACGTACGCAAGCAGCAGGATAAATAACATCGTAGGTGCCGTTGCTGCCGCTCCATAGTTTCAATGACATCAAGAACCCCGCACAAGGATCAATCATAACGATATATCGTTTATGGCTGCGCTCTTGAAAAATGGTTGCTTCCAAGGTCCCTGTTTTAAGATTGTGCATCTAATTTTTTAATAACGAACCTTAGTTCATCCCCTCTATTCTACCTGCCATTCTTAACAATGCTCGCTGTCTGCTTCAGGTTCCCTGACCATTATAATACACAATTTTGACATCTTGACAAGCACGCCTTCTGTAGGCCCCTTTTGCCCCCTTCACTATCTTGTAAGGAAAATTCAAGCAGGCCAGAAAAGAGGGGAAAGACACGTCCGGAGGTTTTTTACCGTTAAATGTATCCTAGAGAAGCAAGAGTGCAACGGAACAATAGCGGTACTCGTGTGGGGTGGAGAGGAAGGCGAGAAAGAGGGCAATGGGTGTGGTGGCCAAGAAGCTGAAAATTTATGGGGGTAACCACATCTTAAAGCGGGAACACACTGTGTCGGAAAGGCGTCGTGGATGCCGAGAAGGAACGTGAACAAGCTCCTAGAATTGGCTTTATGTACCAATAATCGTCCCAACTCCGATATTGATGATGTATAGTCGGAGATGTTCATCAGAAAATATTCATGGATTTATGGAACTTGACTCCGGCATGATTCCTGACTTTTAAGTAAAACCAACCGTAAGACAAAGTGCTTAAGTAAGAGTCCAAGGTTAGACGGTACTATGAGTACTAGTGGATATGCTCACCCAGAGGTTCTCTGCGAGACCGACTGGGTTGCAAACAATTTGAAGAATACAAACATCCGAATTTTGGAAGTTGACTATGATCCCGAAAACGCTTACCGGCAGGGACATGTACCCGGCGCGCATCTTGTATGGTGGAGAAAGGACATTAACGATCCAGTGAGGCGTGACATCATCAACAAGCAGCAGTTTGAAGCTCTTATGAGCAGAGTGGGGGCGACTCCTGATACGGAGTTGATATTGTACGGCGATTTTAACAACTGGTTCGCTGCCTTTGCTTTCTGGGTATTCCAGTACTATGGACACCGCAAGACCAAGATTATGAACGGTGGCAGGAAAAAGTGGGAGCTAGAAAAGCGTGAATACACAAAGGATGAGCCTGCTGTGCAGCCTACGAAATACATTGCAAATCCGCCGGATGAAGGAGTTCGCGCTTATATGGCAGATGTGAGGCGCGCAATAGAGAAAGCCGAGCAGACGGTGCTGGTTGACGTCAGATCACCAAAAGAGTTCACCGGTGAGATCACAGCACCGCCAGAATATCCGATGGAACACGCACAGCGCGGAGGCCACATTCCTGGCGCAAAGAACATCCCCTGGGCACAGGCGGTCAAGGACACCGATGGCACATTCAAGAGCGCCGAGGAGCTGAAGGCCCTGTATGAGGGAAAAGGCGTGACTCCTGACAAGCATGTAATAGCGTATTGCAGAATCGGCGAGCGCTCGTCACACACGTGGTTCGTGCTGAAATACCTGCTCGGATACCCGTCAGTTCGCAACTATGACGGTTCGTGGACCGAATGGGGTAACATGATCGGAAATCCGATAGAGAAATAGAGCACATCTCTATCGACCTTCTTTTCTTTTGATCACCGCCTTCTCCACGCATCTTTGATAGTAGTATTCTCTGACCATCTTTTTGGCCGTGTATAGGTGTGACGTGTTTGCCAAGGATAAGATGTGGAAACGCCACCAGTGCTATGGAGATTCGTAGATACACTGCATTGGGTTTTGGTGGAAATAAAAATCCAAGAAGTTTTGAAAAAGGATGTAATGGCAGAATTGTCAGGGGAGGGAAGCTGACGAAACAAGCTGATTCGATACTGACATTTCTGAAAAGGATTGGACGAAAAGTTAGTAGTTATGGAATCAGGATGCTACTGCCAATTACTGCGCACAACTTTCTGAAAGGGGAGGGGTGCTATGATAATGTCTGGGTAGCATATATGCATACATACATACATACATACACATGCACTCGCATGCGGACGCCCACTTATGCACCATGATGCTAGAGGAAGAAAGTAGGATCCTTTAGGCCGGGTGGTTGATCAGCACTGCGGCTACTGGGCCTCTTACAAGATTGCATCTGTGTCTTCTATCCGAGAAAGGATGCCCAGTCAAGGTTGGGCCAGGGCTGGTGTAAAGCCACAGTGGGTGCACCGTTGGTGCGGACGGGAAGGATATGTGCTCATCCAGCAACAGGGACAAATGGGACGTTGTTGCGTAAGGCGCCATAGGAGTTGACGGGGCCCGCTAACAAGCGATAGAGACATAAGTCGTTTATTTCTTGTTGTTCTTGATGCAACAGGGCGACCTTGTGAAAAAGGGACAGTTCTACTTTATCTATAACCGCGGCCCACACCTTGTGCTCGAGGACAAGACCAAGAGAGGTCTGGAAGTGCGCGAGCATGTACTTGATGAAAAGTACGGGGTGGAGGCCGACAGGGGAATGATCCACGACATCGATGGCATTGGTCACAAGGTGGGCATCCGATGGTATTTTCCGCAGACAAAATATACACTGGATCACGTTGCAAAGATCGCTGAAGAACTGGAGGCAAGATACAAAGCAATCAGGGATGTGACGTGCCCAGATGACGACTAGCTTGTATTGAAGAAGTACAAGTCGCCGCTTAAATGGTATATTATTGATAATCACATACCAATATGGATTTGAATGATGAACACTGGGCAATTATTTTACCAGTGACTACTGACCCTCGGAGACTTGCTGATGGTAAGAAGGTGGACCTTGGAAAATTCTCCTGATATCGTGTAGCACATTCCATGGATTCTGCGAACTTCCGCTCCTTGGCATAACTCGCTAGGGGGTTATCTACTTGAGGTCTGAACTCTATTGGACACCATTCTCTCTGCTTGCTTTGGGGTTTTCCTCCGCGTTCATACCTGTCTTCTCTAATGACGAAAACCGTAATCCTTTTAGGAGATGTGAATTTTAGGTAGGTCGATGTCTGCCTTACTCAAGGACAGAGTCTGGACAATGCTATCTGAAGTCGCTAAGAGAGGTGTCTACCCGTTACATGGAAACAAGCTGGGCATTTACAGGATCCCAATTGAAATCACCGAGAAATCTGAAATATCGAGCATAATGAACGACTTGCGCAGCTCGGGATTCAAGATGGATACCCATGCAGACAGAATCTATGTTACTTACAAGTGGACAGAAAAGGGCAACGACCCGATCACGGGGGAGGATCTTTCTGCAGATCTTAATATCACTGTCGAAATAGTGACCGGGGAGGTCGTTGATCTCATTTACCAGATTAGACAGCTTGAATACTTTGGCGATCAATACTGGATAAAGAACTACCGCCAGAAGGCAGACCAGAACGCCAAGATGGTCATAGACACTATTATACGAAATACCAAGATTGGCGACAAGTTGCTCGCCCACTGGCAAAAAGCTGAAAAGCTGACGATGGAGCAGGCGCTCAAAAAGCTGGAGGATCTTACACCACTTGCCAAGAACCCGAAACCTCGTAGCGCGACTGCGCCACCACCAGCGGCAGCGTCTGCAGCGCCCAAGCCTGCAGCAGCGGCTCCACAGATGCCTCCTCCAACAGCACCAGCAGCAGGCGGAGCCGGCCCAACCACGATTTCGCTATCCGGCACAGGCACAAGCTATGACAAGGTCGATGGCCCAATCGATCCTAAGTTCAAGGAAAAGAGGCAGCCGGTAGGTACC